>MDTA01120503.1_pt1 | contig 142989 bp, 104 predicted proteins | sample 811151 | NCBI WGS metagenome assembly MDTA01 (sample SAMN05326648, study PRJNA326480) | marine metagenome | isolation source: seawater | place: Indian Ocean: South | collected 2010 | reverse complement strand
TGGTCGACAGAGTGCTGCGGCTGCGGACTCCGGCGGGACAGCTCGAGGTGGACTGGCGACAAAAGGTGCCCAAGTTCAGCAGGCAGTAGTTGCACCGGGCGAGAAGAGGTTGACATAGCACAATTCGGGGGTGGCAACGTGTCTTCCTTACAGGCGGCGTTCAATTGGTATATGAAAGCTGCCAAGCAAGGGTATGACAGAGCTCAGAGCGAGGTCGCCGAATTTTACCACGAAGGCAAAGGAGTACCTCAGAATTACAAGCAAGCGGCTAAGTGGTACACAATGGCCGCAGAGCAAGGTCATCCCTACGCTCAGTCCAGGATCGCACGGATGTTCGAGGAAGGCAAAGGCGTCCTTCAGGACTACAAACAAGCGTTTAAGTGGTACACAAAAGCTGCGGAGCAAGGCAATTCTGGTGCACAAAACAACCTTGGCTTTTTCTACTCTGCAGGCAGAGGCATCCTTCAGGACGCCGTCAAAGCTCACATGTGGTACAATATTGCCGCAGCCAATGGGCACGAAGATGCTCCTAAAAACAGAGACATAATTGCCGAAAAAATGACCCCCGATCAAATCGCCGAAGCACAGAGAATGGCCCGAGAGATGGTCGAGGCTAACCCCAAGGTGATGGGTGAGTAGCGGTGCATTCCGCACTAGTTATCTAAAAAATCGGACGAAGAGTTCTACCAAATTTCTACCAAAACTCTTGAAAATAGGGGCTAGAATTGTCCGTTTGACGCCCTCTAAGGAACTTAATAAAATTACATAAGTATCTGTTAATTAGTTTCTTATGAATTTAAAGCAAAAGCTCTATCGCGGGTTCGATTCCCGCCCACGCCTCCAATTTAAATTATTGAATATCAATAAGTTAAAGAATTTAATCTGTTGTTATAAATCATTTCCTGACCGTTTCCTACCTCGCTGCAGGTTCTTTTTGAGCGGTCAGATAATCGAAATATTCAACCGTACACGCCTTGTCCTTGTCAGTGCGTTTAACAATGTAGCAAGTGTAGGAACGTCCAGTCCCCTCGATATAATGCTCGTTATGTTGAATTATAGAATCCTCGTAACCATCCCCGTCATAGTCTCCTCGAACCAGCTCATCTATAGAATGTCTCATTCCACTTGTTTTAAAACTTATGCTGTTCTCTGATCTTTTAACCGATGTGATTTGGCCAGTCTTTGAATAATCCTCTAGCGAGACACCTTTTGCTGTGTCCGACTCCAACTGGATTCTCTCTTCACTCCCCACCCAAGGCAAAAACGACACGGACAAATCCATAAGGTCGTCCCCCAGAAGGCTTCGCTTTGAAGCGCTGCTATGCTTCAAAAACACCAGCGGCGGCACAATACGCTTAAACCACGAATCCATAGTGATGTCATAAGTGGTATAGGGTGCAGCACCTTTCCTTCTCATCTCAAGGTATTGGCCTGCGGTTCCTACTCGGACATAGGACTTATTATCTTCAAGGTCCATCCGCAGGATCTCGTAACCGTCTTGCCCTCCCATTGAGATTTTTTGGTCAAACAAGCTATCTACATCGGTGACTTCGTCGAAGCTGGAAACCGTAAGCTCTTCAAATTCGAAAGGTTGAACAATTCTAGGCTTTATAAGCGATTGTCCTACCAGCTCCAATACGCAGGCTAATACGAGCAAGGCGAAGATGATTGGTAGTCGATAATGTTTCATTTCCCGTCAGCTTTCAATTCTTCTGTTGTATTGGCTTAACCTCAAGCTTTACCAGATCGTTGGAAAGAGTGAAGCTGGATAAGTCTTCCTTTCTATCAAATTGGAAATCTTATCCTAGAATCCACTGCGAGCTGTTGCAAGTGGCTTCTTATTCGTAGTTAGCGTTCCATCACATACCGTGCGTAGGCTTGCCATCCGTGATGTACTTGTTGACGTAGAGGAAAAATCCCTGGGAGGCCAATCTCCCTCAGAGTTGAAATCGGTTCCGTAGATATTGATAAGCCACTTGCCACCGTCTCGCCTCAGTTTCAAAAAGCAGGCACCGTCCAGGAACACTTCTACATTTAGCAACGTCTCAGCTCTCGCTGGTGTTGTTTTCCCAATCATTGAGGGCAGGCAAAACCGTAAATTGACCACGTCTCCAGAAAGGACAGAATGAAACCGTCGATCTGAGACAAGTGCAAGACTAAAGGTCACTTGGTCGCTTTTGCAGTGAACGAAAAGTTGTCGCTCTTGTAAAATGGTTTGTTGTGGAAATCCGACCTTAGTTATGAAAGATTTTCCGACAATTCTAAAGATGCCAGGTGAAAAACAAGACCAAACACTGCTGCTGTGTCTCCGACTCGGGGCCTTCTTATGTTTTGCAGGTTGGGCCTGGGTTCATTTTTATTGGCAAGCTCCTTATGGAGTTCTTCTCTGGCAAAACAACATCTTTTCGCTTCTTGAGCGAATAGGATTCACGTGGGAAGAATTCGTAGGAACTGGAGCAGGTGATGGATGGGTTCAGGAGTGGAGTGGCCGAGTCGGTTGGCTCTTCCTAGCCTGCACGATTCTATCTCTTACCGCCAGGAATGCGTCCCGATTCCAAATGATAGGCCTGCTCACTGGTAGTCTTTTTCTAATCATTCTGAGTTACGCCAAATTCGTTAAGGCTCAGTACCAGCTTCCTATGTTTGTGGAACACGGCGGTCAGATGCTTATTCCAGTTCTCCTGGTGCTTGCTCTATTTTTTGGTGTACGCCATCCCACAACCGTTTGCACGGCAATCATCGCCTTTATTATGACTTTTGCTGGCCATGGGGCCTACGCTGTCGGATTTTGGCCGACTCCCAGTACTTTTTATGCAATGACCTCGGTCATCCTCAACGTCGAATACCAGGCTACCCAGATTTTTCTCTACATAGTAGGGGTTATGGACTTTGTCATTTGTTTAGGTCTTTTCCTACCGCCGATTCGATGTGCTTCAGTTCTCTACGGAGCCGCCTGGGGATTTGTCACTGCACTTGCCCGACCGGTAGCCGGAATGTCCCCGAGCCTTAATTACTGGGGAGCTGATCAATTTCTCCACGAGGCAATCCTTCGTGCCTCGCACTTTCTTATCCCTCTTTACCTTTTCTTTCTCTGGAAGAAACCTTCATCAACACCTTTTTCAGAATCGACAAAGGAAACATAAAAAGTCGCGAAGTCATCTCAAAAACCGAAGACCATTTGGCTGACCAACACCACTACTCACATGTACATACCAAAATGAAAACTCTAACAACTTTTCTAAGCTATGCCATCGCGATGGCAATCACTATTCCTGCTGTTTCTCAGCAGAAGAAGAAAGCCGATGAGGGCCGTGCCATCCTGGCAATCCCAGAGGTCGAAAAAAAAGATGTCATCTGCTTTGCTCTCTACACCGTCAGTGATGGCACGCTAAAGCTTACCGCCCAACTATACCCCTTGGCTGAAGATGACCCTAAGGAAGTTCGCCTCGAGATCGAAAAAGGAGGCGATTGGGTTGAAATAGCTAAAGTCGATGCAATCCATCCGGGTTGGACGGCTCCTTTCCGGGTTGAGAACTGGGACGACAGCAAGAAGACCAGGTATCGGGTCGCACATGGTGATGAAGCCACTTACGAGGGAACTATTCGCAAGAACCCCAAAGACAAAGATGAGATTCTAGTCGCTGGGTTTACTGGAAACTCTATCCGACCGACTCACGGCGGTGACATCTCACGACAGGACATTATAGATAATGTCAAAGAAGCTGATATCGATATCCTCTTCTTCTCCGGTGATCAGGTTTACGATCACTTCAAGCACTACGCCGCCTGGTTAAAGTTCGGCCGTGACTTTGGCGATATCATAAAAGATCGCCCCACCCTCTGTCTTCCTGATGACCACGACGTCGGTCAACCTAACTTATGGGGCGAAAGTGGTAAGATCTCCACTCTGAATGGTGCTTCTGACGGAGGTTATTCCCGCCCGGGAGCTTACGTTCAAGAGGTGGAGCGTGCCCAGACGAGTCACTTTCCCGATCCAGCCGACCCTCATCAAATTGGCCAAGGAATCGGAGTGTGGTTCACCAACTTGAATTGGGGCAAAATTGACTTCGCTGTCATCGAAGACCGGAAGTTCAAGACCGGACCTGCCGGTCGGGTTCCCAAGCAGGGTCCCCGCCCCGACCATATTCTCAATCCGGACTACGATCCAAACAGCGTTGACGTAGAGGGAGCAGTTCTTCTCGGCGAGAGACAACTCAGCTTCCTAGACGATTGGACGCAAAACTGGAAGCAGTGTGACATGAAAGTTGTTCTTTCTGCAACGATCTTCTGCGGTGGTGCGCATATCCACGGTAAGGCCAGCGGACGTCTACACGCTGATATGGACTCCAATGGCTGGCCGCAGACCGGCCGAAACAAGGCCATCAGTACTTTGCGCAAAGGCTTCGCCTTTCACTATGCTGGCGACCAACACCTCGCCACCATTTTCCAGCATGGCGTTGATGAGCACGGCGATGGAATCTGGTCTTTTGGTGTTCCTTCTATCGCAAACCTCTATCTTCGCTGGTGGCAGCCTCTAGAGCCCGGCTCCAATCGCGAGGAGGGTGCTCCCGATTACACAGGAGACTATCTAGATGGATTTAACAACAAAATCACCAACTATGCAGCTGCTAACCCGGAGACAAATCCGGCCGGCAATATCTTAAATACTCGCTCGGCAGGTTGGGGCATTATAAGGCTCAATACAAAATCTCGCGAAATAACGATGGAATGCTGGCCGCGAAACGTAAACATCGCTAATCCTGCCTCTAAACAATACCCAGGGTGGCCAAGGACGATCTCCCAGTTCGATAACTACAATCCGCCGTCCTGGGGTAAGCTTGGGGAGTTATCTTTTGACGTCGAAGACCCCGTTGTCCAGTTGGTTGATGCTGAGACAAAAGAAATTCTCTACACGGTTCGGGCAAACGGAAAAACCTTCACTCCGGGTGCTCCTAAGGGAAAAATGTTCATGGTGAAAGCTGGTAAAGATGCCCCCGAAACCATTGTGTCTGAGAGAAGCACAGTCGGCTCTAGCCCTCGAATGGTGTCGTTAATGGAAAAGCCTCAAAAAAATCTAAACTCCAAGGGTCCGCACGCGGATTGAACCACTTCTCTTTACACTTATTATTGATCAAAGTTTACTTTTCAGTGTCCTAGGATAATCCTCACAGCTAAAAGTCTCTGTTTAAACTCAATCTGTTTTTATCGCTGAAGTCCAGCAATTCGGCTGTTTTGCAATTAAATGACTCAACCGTTGACGAGGAGCCGAAGTCATTAAGCCATCGCGGTTCAGTAAAAATCGTGAGTATCCTCAAGCATGGCTTGGTATTCATTCATGTTCCGTTTTCCTTTTTACAAAAGCCAAAATCTAGCTGTAATTTTTCTGCCTCGACGCCGAGAGCCTGAATCGGGGTACCGTCATCCATACGCTCTGGCTTTACTGCACTATAATTTTTTTATGATCACGGAGACCTTGGTGTACCTTCGGACTATTCCTCCAGGGCGAATGCAGTAAATAGGATTCGTTCTACTACCTCTTTGTGCAAATCCTTTCGGGCGTCCTCGCTTTCTTCATTGGCTCTGAACTTGTTTTGCATGGAAGCAAACCCGCGTTAATTAATGCCAGAGCCGTCGAATCCACGCTTGCCGTGCATTCGGCCGAAGCGTTTTGTCGACCTTCGCCCTCATGTTTGTCATCAACAACCTCGCTGCCGCACAAAATGCCACCAGTACTACGGTGCATCCATCGATTTGACGGTAATGGCCGGTGCGTTTACCGTTGGTAGCATCTCGCTTGGTCCATTCAACCCTGCTGCCTTTACGAGCATGCTGACGTTCAGCGGGAAATTGGCTGCCGCTGATGTGTGGATGCACATTGTTCCAAGACTTTTGGCTGCGGCGGTGCCGTGTATGCTCACATAGCCACACAGGATATCGTTGCAGTGGAAACACCTGCAGAATGATCACTAGGCCCATGAATGGCGTCGCCGTTCAGTCTTACTCGAGCAGTCGGCCATCAACCGAAGGCTGTTCGTAAGCTTTCACGGCGACCCGCAACACTTCGGGCAAATCTTCAACCTTGGTTTTGGATATCGTTTGTCGGCCGTCCACCAACTCAACGACATAATTGACCGTTTCACAGCTTTTCATCTCCTTGAAATCGCTGCGCTGGTGAGCACCACGGCTCTCTTTTCTGGCGATGGCTGATCGAATCGTTGCTTCGGCGCTGTCGATGGAGCCCAGAAGGTCTAGGGCTAGAGCTAGGTCGGAAAACCCTTCAGCGCTCGGCCTAACGTCAACGTCTTTCGAAGCCTTCTTGACCTCCATGAGTTCGCTGAGTGCCTGCTCCAAACCTTCTCCAGAGCGGATCACACCGCAATGGTTCCACATGATATTCCTAACCGCTCTTTGAAGGGGCCGGGCCAACTTTTCACCGGGTGTCGTCAACTCTTCCAACTCCGCAATCGCTTCTTTGATGATGTCCCGGTTTCTGATTTGCAAGTTGAGATCCATCGAGAATCGTGCAGCCTCTTCTCCGGCGATTTTTCCGAACACCAGTATTTCTGCCAGCGAATTGCCACCCAACCGGTTGGCACCGTGCACACCGGACGTGCACTCACCCGCCGCATAGAGGCCACCAACACCAGTGGAGTGGGTCTTGGGATCAACCACCACACCCCCCATGCTATAGTGAGCCGTCGGGGCTACTTCCATCGGATCTTTTGAAATGTCAAGCATTTGCGATTCCATGAACTGACGGTACATCCTAGGGAGTTTTTCGAGTATGAGCCCTTTGTCGACGTGGCTTATATCGAGTAAGACGCCGTTGTTGGGTGTGCCGCGCCCCTCTTGGATTTCGATATAGTTCGCCAAAGCGACGCGGTCTCGCGTCGAGAGCTCCATGCGCACGCTGTCATAGCGCTCCATATATCGCTCGCCATCAGAATTGAACAACCTTCCTCCTTCTCCTCGGACGGCTTCTGTTATCAGCGTGCCCGCCAGCGATTCAGGGTGCACCATTCCCGTTGGATGGAACTGTACCATTTCCATGTCAGCAAGTTTGCATCCAGCATGAAGGGCAAGACGCATGGCGTCGCCGGTGTTTTCATCTCGCCTCGAGGAACTTCTTCGCCAAATTCTCGTGTGGCCGCCGGCAGCGAGGACGATCGAATCGGAAAGGAACACCGTTCTCTCACCCGAATTGATATCGAAACCAACGGCACCGAAGCACTGTTCCTGTCCATCCTGCGTGTTGACAAGCAGTTTGGAGACGTAGGTCATGTCAATAATTGGAATTCGTAGCTCCTCAACTTTTGAGATAAGGGTGTTGAGAATAGCCCTTCCGGTATAATCGCCAGCGTAGCATGTTCGACGGTAGGTGTGAGCACCAAAGTACCTCTGATCAAGCTCACCGTCCTCCGTCTTCGCAAAGGGTGCACCCCAGTCAACGAGTTCTTTCACGCGATCGGGCGCGTCTTTCACTAAGATTTCCACCGTTTTCGGGTCGCCGATGTGGTACCCTTCTTCATATGTATCAACGAAATGCTGTACCCAGTCGTCATCAGGGTCCACTGTTCCCAGTGCAGCGTTGATGCCCCCTGCAGCGAGCGTGGTGTGGGCGTCATTTCGAATGTGCTTCCCGATGACAAGGACTTCGCATCCGCTTTGGTGTGCAGCGATGGCGGACCGCAGTCCTGCCCCTCCAGACCCGATCACAAGGACGTTGCATACTACGGTTCTGTATTTACCACTCATTTTTTCATATCGCTTTATTGGAAAAATCCACTGGGAATGTTCATGGCCACTATCGGCACTATCGCCTCGTTTTAGGCTCCCCTAAAACCCTTAACTTGACATGACCAAAAACAACTAAATATGAAAAATATCGGCCCTAAAAGATGCAACAAATTTCGCTGTTTGTTGATTTTAGTTACTAATTTTTACCAAGGCAATCCTTCACTTTTGTAATCAACAAGCCTGCCTGAAAGCTCAAGATTCTGTTCATCGATTCTTGCCAAATTACCGTTCACGCTTTCTTCGACCCCCTGCGGGGCTTTGGGGCCGCCCATCGGAATCGAACCGACGACCTATTCATTACGAGTGAACGTAGTTGATATTCCTTCACGTTTTATTTGGTCTTAATTAGCTCTGCTCCAAGTGGTTAAAAAAATTAGGGACGATAAACGAACCGCCAAAAACGTAGATAAACCCTAGTTTTTGCCCAATTTTTTAGATGACGGTTACACAAACATCCCCTACTCACCTATCAGCTTGGGGTTGGCCTCGACCATCTCTCGTGCCATTTTCTGTGCTTCAGCGATTTGATCGGAGGTCATTTTTCGGGCGACGTTGTTTCTGTTTTTAGGAATATTTTCGTGCCCATTGGCTGTGTTAATATTGTACCACATGTGAGACCTAACGTAGTCCTGAGGGACGCATTTGCCAAAATTGCACCTTCTGGCGGGATTGTTCTTAGCATTAGCATAACCTTTATAGGCGGCTTTCTTGAACCCTCCTTTTTTGTAGTTCAATAGTTGTTACAGATTTAGCTCATGAATAACACTCAGATAAAATTTAAAGGGGAGTTATAGAAAAGACCAATAAACTAATGATGGAGGGTACTGTTTTTAGGTTCTACAACGAGGTATCAATGTGCTTTCTTGATCCTAAAAACGCCACCTTTACCTCATATCATCGGGCATGAAGATAATTAGGATACATGGGCTATTGAGAGACCCATTAATCTAACTCCACCGTATCGCGACCCAGGTAATCTCGTAAGCCTCAACGAGCACATCTCCCTCGCCACCATCGGCCGAGGTGACAACGATAGTGTAGACGCCAACTGAAAGCGTCATTAAAGTAGCAGAATTTTAAGTATCGTCAGTGGGAAGCGGCTTTCCTTGTAAGCCGGCAATGGGTTCCAGCGGGAACCCTCCTACGGAAGCTATGGCACCGTTTACAGCAGCAACGTCCGCCCCATTGACCCTCCAGTCGTCGATTATAGCCACAACGTCGTTAGGTTGCCCGTCATATCTCGTCCTGTAGATCGTCATGGTTGGATCGGGTAGAGGCGACGGAACTCCGAGATCAGCCAACATAGGGCAAATGGCACGAATTAAGAGCCGCTTAGTCTCACCTAGAATGACAAAGCCTGAAATTAGGGTCTCTTCTGCTTCAATGTTCACGCGAGCTGAAACGTTGACTGTTGTTCTGGCGGCGGCAGTAGCTTCGGCTAACTCGGTGCTGGTATGCAGATCGTATACCGAGGGAGAGGTAGTGACATCCTAATGTCCTAAAGTTCTGGATGCAGCTTCGGCAGTGGATATATCACCAAATGTGTATAAATCGTAGCCCGCGGGAGAGTCGGTTACATCATTTTGACCAGCCGTTCTAGCTGTCGCTTCAGCCGTACTAACGTCGGATAATGTGTAGAGACTGTACGACGAAGGATCAGAGGTTACGTATGCTCGTCCAAGGGTTCTGCTAGCCGCGAGGCTATTGGAGAGCGGTACATCTCGTGCATTTAGACTCCCATACAGAAAGACTTAGTCGGCTGACAGATCGAAAGACGAATGGCTATCTTTAAAGCGGATCGGCAGAGTTACGCTTGTAAGGCTGGTGCAACCAAAGAACGCTTCTATCTCAATACTCGTCACGCTGTTGGGAATAACAAAGATGTATACGGTTGTGTTCCGACTGCCGAGGATGGAAGGATAAGTATCCCCTACCTTAACGACAGGATCACATCTACTACGGCTGGGATGGACACTACACCGCCAGCACCTGAATAGCCCGTGATGGTGGCTTGGCTGCCAGAGACTGAATATGTCCATTCCCCAGAGAGTTCTTGCAAGTCTCCAAACATAGTCTGATCGGCAGAAGCAATGGAGAGGGCAGTGAGCAGAACTTGTGGCACCTTCATTAATATATCCCAGCCGAGGGTTGCTTAAAAAAGGGGAAAATCTTTATGAGCGGATGGGATTTTATGAAATCAAGGTTCAATGCAAGCGCATGTGTGGGTCCCATTTGTTCCTTTGATTACTCGGAGTTGGTAGAAACGAGAAGGCGATTCAAGAACTCCGAAGCAGACATCGGAACAATTGAATTTCCTATCAACCAGATGGGTGATCGGGGCGATCCAGTATTTGGAATACATCCACTTCAATAAATAATGACGTTCTACATCGAACGAAGCGAGTCTTCTATCCATCAAATTATCTGCCATATAGTAATTGAATTGAAATTGCCTTTGCTCAACCGAAGCTCGCAGACTGGCGTGGTTATGTTATTTCGCCTCTTTCTACTTCTTACTATATGCTGTTCACATATTTCTGTGGCTGATCGACTGCCCAATATCGTCTACATTATGTCAGACGAACTGTCCTATTTTGAGTTAGGACATACGGGTAATTCCTACATTAAAACCCCGAATATCGACAAGATGGCGGCCAATGGGCTTCGCTTTACCAATGCTTTGGCTGCTTCTCCTGTGTGTGGTCCACTCCGCGGATGTATGTTGACTGGTAAGCACGCAGGTCACGCTTCAGTACGGGCCAATGATGGAGGAACACCCATCCGTGCTGAGGAACAAACAATAGCTCAGGTACTCAAACAAGAAGGCTATGCTACCGGAGGATTTGGTAAATGGGGTGCTGGTGGACGCGGTTCGACGGGAGTTCCCGAAGATCATGGCTTCGATGTCTTTTTTGGAGTCTACGATCAAGTTCATGCTCATACATTTTATCCGCCTTACATTATTCGTAACAGTGAGGAAGTTCCACTGAAGGGTAATATCGGTGGTCGGCATGGTCAGACCTATATGCACTATGAGGTCATGCGGGAAGGACTTCAGTTTATCCGCGACAACAAGGATCAACCTTTCTTCGCCTACTTTCCGCTTACGCCTCCGCATGGAATGTTCGATATCCCCGAGGACGATCCAGCATGGGACCAATACCAAGGAGAGACTTGGATTAAAGACCCGGACGTTCATTGGGAAGCTAAAAACTACGCTGCCATGTGTACCATGGTGGATAATAATTTGGGTTCGATTCAGGCTTTGCTCAGAGAGCTTGGAATAGAGGAAGACACCATCGTTTTCTTCACCGGTGACAACGGTGGACAGCCTCGCTTCAAAAGTGAAGAGCATCCGCATGGTTTTTTTGGTCCCAATGTAAACCCAGAGACCGGAGTCGTTTTTCGGGGAGGTAAGGGTAATCTCTATGAAGGAGGTTTAAAGATTCCTTTCCTGGTTCAGTGGACTGGCAAAATCGAGGCAGGTCGGGTAAGCGACCTTGTGTTTACCCAATACGATATTATGGCGACATTGGCGGATCTGACCGGAACCAAAGTTCCAGATGATACGGACGGTAGTTCGGTGTTGCCCGAGATACTCGGAGAGTCCCACCGGAAATACAGTCACGATATGTTTTACTGGGAATACCGCGGGCAGACTGCGGTTCGGTTTGCCAATTGGAAAGCTGTGCAGCCAAAGCCTTCTGCTGATTGGGAACTTTACAACCTTGACTCGGATATTTCTGAAACCATTGAACTTTCCAGACGTCACGGAGATATCTTAGTTAAAATGAAGGCCTTCGCCAAAGATTCCCACGAGCCCGTGCGACCTGGAACTTTTGCTGACCCCGATCGCACGCTTCACGAACGTGATCGTTGGGCCAAGTGGGGGACTTCTGGGGAGGGTCCTAGAAAGAAAAATTAGCTGATTACATTATTGATGAGAAATTCAATTTTGGACGATTGATTCTAGCGGGAAGAGGTGAGGTCATTTATCCCTGAGTCAAATCGGATTAATTGAATATTACCAACCAAGGGAGAAAAACCTAATGCCTTTCTCTCAACTATGCTATCCGTTAATAAATCTAGCTTCTATGTCTTGAAAAAGAATTACCGTGAAAGATAATTGAAACTATCACTGCACACTAAACTTTTAAACTAAATTCTAGTTTTCAAATGATTATAATATTTTTATTAAAAACTGAATTTAAGCAGTTTAGAAAATTGAAAAATTTAATACTATCCACTAATTGATATTTATTCTTATGATTAAGCCAATTTACAGTTTTAACACCAATGATTATTTAATCCGGATTCCAATATTTATTATTTTCTTTTGGTTTGGCTTTTTGAAAATAATAGACCTTTCACCGGCTCAGCAGCTTGTAGAGGACACTGTATACTGGATGCCCTTATTTTCTGCAGAAATCTGGACACATATTATTGGTATTTGGGAGGTTTTAATTGCAATCTGCTTTTTAGTTAAGAGGACTACTTTTATTGCTATGATTTTACTAATTTTACAAATGACTGGGACTTTTTTACCTCTTGTGATTTTACCTGAAATTACATTTCAAAACTCGAATCCGTTTCTGCCAACACTGGAAGGACAATACATAATTAAAAATATAATAATTATTACAGCAGCACTAATGATTGGTAGATCATATTTAAAAGTTCGTTTTTTAAAATTATGACAAATTAAACCTTAATGAAATTCCCTATACGCTACTAACCGTCATTATTTTAAGCAACCAGTTCGTGGCTATTATAAACGGTTGGAAGGCCGATGGGGGCGATGCCAACACGCTGATTCCACTCTACTTTAAAGCGGTTGAATCGACTAATATCAAATCCATCCCCTATTCAGGAAATCATTTACGCTCCATTTGACTCGTTACTCAGCGTAACAGAAAATAGGAATTAAGATTTCTTAAATAAGTTTAAGAGTTCATCTATTTTCTTTTCCCGATCAGATGCATTATTGGCGACGAAGGTATCTTTAACGCATGACTCGATGTGCCTCTTGAGTATGTTAACCTCTACGGCTTTAGCCGCGGATTGAACTGCTTTGAGCTGAGTTAAAATCTCAACGCAGTATCTTCTGTCCTCTATCATTTTTTTAATACCATCTATCTGTCCTGACATACGATTGAGGCGACTGAACTCTGATGAATGATCTGGATGTGTAGAATTACAGCAGGTTTTTGACTTATTCATATTAATATTGGTGCTATGAAGGCAAAAAAGCCTCCGATTAAATAGATTATCAATGATATAAAATAGATATACTTACTCCAAGACTTTGATGCTTGGCAGGATGCCGCTTGGCTGCCGTCGGGGGGGCACTCAAGACTTCGATTTTTCAACTGTAGCACACCGCCAAGAATCAACATGACACCTGCGAAAATAAATAGGTAACTTTTATTTTGTGAAAGCCAAATAAAACCTGGTATGTTGCCTGATAAAAAAGCCATTGTACTTCCTGCACCAATGCTTATCATCAACGCGGGCAACGCACAGCATATCATTGTACTGGTCGAACTAAATAGCAGAAAAAAATCAATGAATTTTTTCATCAAGTTTTGCTTTCAGACTTTGCACCACTACGTGTTATCTTTTCTACGCTGTAACCATTTTTCAAAATCAGTTCTTTGATTCTTTTATCGGTCAAAATTTTCTCAGGTTTTTTTCTTATACTAACTATGCTTTCATCTAGATCAACGAATATTTTGGATACTGCCTTCTCACTCTTGAAAACTTTCTCTAAACCGCGTGCACAGAAATCGCAAACCATTCCTTTTACATGCACGGTAATTGTCCCTCCGTATTTGGATGTTTCTACGGAGTTAGACCAGACATTCGGCAATGATACCGAGACCATAATTAATATAACATGAAAGTATTTCATAATGTCCTTTATCAAAACCTTGCGATCCAATTCAAAAGTGGACCACCGTTATTATTTATTCCCAATTCTACTAAGTAATCTCCTTTGAATAATCTAACGAGTGGCGTCAAAATAACTTTTTCATCGTCATTGAAAGATTCAGGATGTTGTTCTAGTTGGAGCATAAGCCATGTGTGGAACTCCCCATAACCAGCAACGTAAGGTGCAATTCCTACTCTTACTTTTTGGTGAAATGAACCATTATCGATGCCATTTGCGTATCTCCCAGTCGCGGCATAACTGGTGAAAAACTTCCTAGTTTCCCAGTCGCCAGCTACACCGAATTCGGCGTTTGATGCATATCGTTTCCCTTTCATTGCTATCCCGAGTTGCGATTTAAGATACAGGTTGGCTTGTGAGGTTACATTATTTGAACGTGCCAATAGATGATTCCATTGACCGTTCAAATTTTGCCTATCGGTATTATCTTCGTACTCAAAAACCATTCCAAAAGAGTTTTTTACATCGTAAGTGTAGTGATAGTGTAAACGGTTCTTTTCCCAATTATTAGTCTGCATCAAGGTTGTCCCGCCAACATACGAGATTGGTCTAGCATCTGAAGATAACGTAACCAGAGACAGGCAAGTAAGGGAAACTATTAGATTAGTCCTTAAGCACACTAATCAATCAAATACCCCATGGGGGTATTTAGTCAAGCACAAAGCAGCTTTTCAGAGCTGGTATTGTGGAATTTTGAGTAACTCCCCGTCCTTCAGAGCAGATTGATGGGCTACGATTCCGGCTACCGTCATGTTGAGCGATTGAGCGATATCGACCCAAGGTTTGCGGTCACGCAGGATGGCATCTATGAATTCATCAGCGAGTCGTCCATGGGATCCGCCGTGACCGCCGGCTCCCACACCTGGTGGCAGTTGGGGGCGCTGGACATCCACATTCACCTTTTTCACGGTCTGACCGTAGGCACGTCCTCGTTCGCCACCGTGAATGGGAATGTCCCAACTAACCGCCATGCGAGACATGCCGCCGTCGTTGGTGCGTAGTAGGGCCACTTCTGTGCCAAAAGGGTTCTTATATTCGTTGCCTTCAGGGGTGAGGTGTGGGATCGTGCTAGGAATGGCCATGCAGCTGACTTCTGTGAAGCTTCCGCCGGTAATGCCGATGTGATAAGCGTTGGAGTGCGTAGGATACCATTGTGGGGGCAGACCCATGCGCCATCCGTTGAGATCAACCTTACCGGTCTTAGGGTTGAAGCTGCCGATCGGTTTGCCAAAGTAATGGTAGTACTCGCCCTCCGAGTAGATGATCTTGCCGAGAGCACCCGCCATATACTTTTGGTGAAGTGCATACAAATCCGCGTGGAAGTAAGAGGTCTCAAACATCATGTATTTGAGACCGGTTTTTTTCACCGATTCAAGTAATTGGTCGGCGTCTTCGATTGAGCCATAGACAGCGGGCACAGCAGAGGCCACGTGCTTACCATGCTCCAAGGACATAATGGCGAGGCGTGCATGGCTTGGGGCATCAGTGGCGATGAACACCGCCTCGATGTCTTTGTCCTTGAGCATCTCCTCACAGGACGGATAGGTCTTGGCACAACGGCAGGCCTTGGCGAGTTGATTGCGTCGGTCCTCGATCAAGTCCGTTACGGCAACGACTTCGGCATTGGGATGATCCTGAAAGCCGAACTGTGCTCCGAAGCGGCAAAAACCATAACCCGCGATGCCAACCTTCACCTTTCTGTCGGAGAAGGCTTCCCACTTCTTCTTCGATTCTCTGCCCTCTTTGCCGCCTTCGAAACCTGGGATAATGTTGCCATCCTTATCGCGAGGGATTCCATCAGCTGCGGCGTGGGCATTCTGTGCGCCAATAGCACCGAGTCCCATGGCGGCACCGAGGCCACCCATACCGTGGAGGAAGCCGCGGCGTGAGAATTCGGGTATCAGGTTCTTCTGCTTGGGAATTTCAGAGTGACTCATATTTCAGTATGTTCAGGGTTGATAAGTGAAGTCGAGAGGGTAAAGCAAGTTACCCACATGGCAGCGGTGCCGCTACTGGTGATACTGGAGGACAAAAAAGATGCGGTTGTTGGTAAGGAATTCAATCGTTCCGATTTCATTCAAAGGTAAGGCTCGAGGTTGATTTGGCTTCGCTTCCAAGTTGGAGATATTGTTTAATTGTCGAATAGCTGAAGCAGCAAAAATTTGACTTGGGTTATGCCGGGGCTTTGCCGTCGATTCGCTCAGCGAGTTTCTTTAATCTGATTTTCGACTTACTTGTATTTCTCTACGTCGAAAACAATTCTCCCGCCAAGGATAGTCTGAACCGGTGTAATTTCGCGGATTTCATCAACAGGCACTGCGAGATAGTCGCGATCAAGCACGATCATATCCGCCCACTTACCAATTTCTAGGCTGCCCAGGTCCTTCTCCTTGAATATTAGGTAGGCGTTGCTTCGCGTGTGCGCAATGAGGGCGTCCTCGCGAGACACCGGCGTTCGGATAGAAACTTCGTCGGGAAACACTTTTCCGCTGGTCACCCACCAGAGGGTGTGAAACGGATTCACCGTGGAGACGACCGTTCCATCCGATCCAAGCCCCCACACAATTCCGCTCTCCTGCAACCAACTGACAGGCGGTGAGTCGCGCCCCTCGACAACGGGCTTCGCCGTCTTATTATGAACGGCTAAGGTGAGTCCCAATTTCTTTGCACGTTCGATGTTTTCCCGCGATATAAGATCACAATGTGCAATCGTCCAGCGCAGCTTGTGCATCGAATGCTCTTTGTTGAGCCCCTCGGCTATATCGAGAATCTTACTTATGGTCGAATCCTGCATCGCATGCTCGTGAATATGCCAGCCCCTCCCGGCCGCGACCCGAGCAAGTTTTTCAAACTCATTCCAGATCTCACCGCCAAAGGTGCTAGAGCGCATACTGCTGTCGTGCAGAGGATTATAAATGTGCTCGCCCATTCCAATAAGGCCGAACCAATCGTTGTTATTGTAAGGTTTGGACGCGTTAATCAGGGATACTGCTTCATCGGCTTCCCGGGGATTATTGGCTCGATAGCGAAGCGAGTGAAATACGCGCAATGTGAGGTCGTTCCGCTTGGATAATTCTTCGACCGGTGTGAAGTCGCCGTCGGAAGCTCGGCCAACGTCATAAACGGCGGTCAATCCATAACGATTCAGTACAGAGTTGAAGAAAGCGACATCTTTCGCACGCTCTGAACCGGATCGCTGGGGGAGAAACTGCGTCGCCCTACTTATAATTTCCCGCGTACTGAAAGAACGTCCTCCGTTCGAGCCACGCCTTCGTCCCTGCGACCGACCTGATGGGCTACTCCTACTGGATGTCGAAAGTCTCTCAGCCGCCAGTCCGTTCATGTAGGCGCGGCTATACGATTTTTGGATGAACACAGGATTATCGGGAGCCACCGCGTCGAGTTCCTTCTCCGTGAATCCACCCGGACGGTCGGAGAACTGTTGCTCGCTCCATCCTCCCAGCACAAACACCCAGTTCCCCGGTCCCACCGCCTTAGCCTTAGCTGCGATCAGCTTCAACGCTTCTGCTCGCGAAGTGACACCATCGATTCGAGCTTCAAACCGCCACCGCGAGGCGCCACGCATGTAATGCATGTGGTTGTCGATCAACCCAGGAATGACGGTACGGCCTTTCAAGTCGAAGCGCTCGGTACTCGGCCCTACCCTCGAACTAAGTTCAGCTACCGATCCCACAGCACTAATTCGGCCACTTTTAACCGCTATGGCTTCTGCCACCGAGAAGTTCGAGTCAACGATAAGAATCTTCCCGTTATAGAAAATCTGGTCGGCTTGCTGTGCTTGCAAGATTGGTTCGAAAGCACATGCGATGAGAACGATAATGAATGACCGGAGGCTGATCTTGGATGTTGCTAACATGTGAATTTCTTTGGTTTTTAACTTCGGACGCCTTTATATCGACACCGTTTTAGTAAATCTTAATTTTTTACATTTTGGAAGGTTGATCGAGAGTTAAAATTTATTGGCTTGAAAAAGAGTCTAATTACTGGATCCGGCAACTTTCAAGGTGGTAAATCAGTCAATACTTAGGACCAAATGCACGTGGCGTTTATTGCTATGCAGACGTACCACTGCCACCTATCGAGAGGGGAGTATCAGGAAATCAAGTACCCTCTCGTAAAGAGCGGGTACCATCGGCGATAAAAGAAATATGTTCCTTTGATCTCCTAGCATCGGTTACGACCAAACCTTCAAGGTCTAATCCATTTCTTCTACTCATCCCCTCTGTCGAGCCCTTCAACGACTCTTTAGAAGAGAGGTAATTCATCCCCTGAAGCGAGATGTGCTTCGATACTTGGCCAATTCAGGCTCTGGTTTGTTTTTGGCTTAGTGCCGGTCTTAGGTAATTGGTGATCTCCGAACACCCATTTTCGCATCTATATATTGGACAGTTAGAGATCGCCCCCTATTTGGATGCACATTGGGACTCGCCTATTTTAGCCTAGAACAAAGTCTGTGTCACTTACCAGCATGTTTCAATTCCATGCCCCACTCTGCTAGGACCCAGGTCCTCGTGAACTCTGGAAAGAGCGAACAACACGAGCGATGTTAAAAACATCTGCAATTGTGACTATTAAACGCTTCGCTGCAGACCACTCTTTTTAACCATTGCCTTGCGAAGGTTTTGATTCATATAACCCACCCAAGATGGCGTGCAAAGTATTTACGATTGCGAATCAAAAAGGGGGTGTCGGCAAGACCACTACGGCCGTTAATTTATCCGCTGCCCTGGGGGATCGAGGCGTTGAGACGCTTCTAATTGACCTAGATCCGCAAGCGAACGCCACCAGCGGTCTGGGCTTCGAGAAGGAGGAAGGTCGCAGTGTTTATGCCGCTATAATGGAGGACGGTGACGCATCGGAAATGATCATTAAAACGGGCCGCAAGCGGCTGAGCTTGTTGCCCTCTGAAGTCGATCTAGCGGCGGCGGAAATCGAGCTTTCCCAGAAAGAGAACTACCTCGGTCAGCTAACCCTCGCTATCCAGCCGATTATCGATTCCGGGAAATACCAAGCGATCATCATCGACTGCCCCCCCGCCCTCGGGATGCTCTCGATGAACAGTCTCGCTTCTGCGGACTACCTGCTGGTGGCCTTGCAGTGCGAGTACCTCGCCCTCGAAGGCTTGGGCCAGATTTTGAGCGTGGTCGACCGGCTACATCAAGCGGGGGTCAATGATCGCCTTCAAATTGGCGGAATCATCATGACCATGTTCGACGTTCGAACCAAACTTTCGTGCGAGGTCGTAGAGGAGGTTCGCTCTAACTTGCCTGAACAGGTTTTTGATACAGTGATTCCTCGTACTGTTCGGATCAGTGAAGCCCCTTCCTTTGGGCAAACCATCTTTGAATACGACAAGCTGAATCCGGGCTCGATGGCGTACCGGAATCTGGCCAAAGAACTAGTCAAACGGTTCGATTTGAAATAGGAATAATTTTAGATTATCTGACCCCTTCCTAGGTTCACCTGTAGGAAAAGCAAATGGTAGGCTCCAAACTGAAAGGTATTTTCAAGACTAGTTCTAAGCCGCCTCGCCCCAAAACCGACGATGGCGATCTCGCAGCGGAGATGCCAAAAGCTTCGATCAGGAAAATCGAAAAAGTCCTCGGCTATACCTTTAGAAATAAGAACTTGCTGGTTAAGAGCCTCACCCATCCATCGTTTCTACTTCGCTCGATTGACCAGATTAACAACAACCAGCGGCTCGAGTTTCTCGGAGACGCGGTGATTCAGCTCGCCTTGACGGAAGCCCTGTACGGGATGTATCCCGACGCCCGCGAAGGTCAGTTGACCAAGGCCAGATCGGGTTATGCCCGTGGAGACTACATGGCCCAAATCGCCCGTCGACTGGAACTGGACAAATACTTGCTTCTCAAGGAAAGGGATCGCAAGGCGGGTATCGGAAAGAAGCATTCAGCTTTGGGCGATGCCTTCGAATCGGTAATCGGAGCTGTCTACCTTGATAGCGACTGGGAAACGGCTCGCACTTTGATTCTCAAACTCTATGAAAACTTGTCAGAAAGCCCCGTTGAGAAGGGCGTAATTTCGAACCCTAAAGGCGTATTACAAGAAATGGTACAGCCCAAATTGGGGAATAATGCCCTTCGCTACGAGACCACTGCTCAAGAGGGCGATCCACACGAGCGGGTTTTTGAGGTCACGGTCTTCTGTGATGGAACTAAATTGGGGATGGGAAAAGGCCGCAACAAAAAAGAAGCGGCGGAAGCGGCGGCGACCAAGGCCATCGCCAAATACAAGAAAGAGCAATGAAGGGTCCTGAAATGGCCTTGATTCCCTCCTCCGCTCAAACCTTCGAGCGTTGCATCGGCGTTAGTTCGGAGGCACTCTGCCCCATTCTGGAGGACTGGGCACAGAGGCAGACAACGCCATTGTGTTTGATCATCGCCAAAACTGAGAGAATGGCTGAACAATGGGCATCGGACTTAGCACTGTTTCATCTCCAAGTGCGTGCTTCCTCCGAAACCAAAAAAATCCACCATTTCCCCGAATTTAATGAATCTTCAGACGAGGGATCCGCACTATTCGACTCGAGGAGCGATCGTCTAGCCGTGCTAAATTCAATCCTCAGAGAGGCCAGGGGGAAAAAACTTATCGTTGTATCCACGTTGACCGCCCTCTCACAACCCGTCCCGGATCCAGTGGTAATGGCTGCCCGACAAATAGTGCTATCTGAAGGAATTGAGTATGAATTCGCGAAACTGGTCGCGAATCTGGAAAAGCTCGACTATGATCACGAAGGGCTGTGCGAGGCCCCAGGGCAATTCGCACGTCGCGGTGGGCTCATTGACGTATATCCAGTTACTGAAGACAATCCCTTTCGCATCGATTTTTTCGGGGACGAGATAGAGTCGATCAAAACCCTCGATCCCGTAACCCAACGATCCGGGGAATCGGTCAGCTCCATTTCTATCGCCGCCTCCCCTCGACTGGAACTAGAAGAGTCTAAAGCGGGGATTTTCGCATACTTGCCACAGGCGGTTAGTTGGGTGTTAGTGGAACCAGAGGAACTCCTCGGACATCTCGATTCGAACCTTGAATCAGACGGATCGAGAAGCGAGGGACTATTTTGGAGGAATCTCCAGAATTCTCGTGCATCCAGCCAGGACAACTGGACGACCTTCTCAGACTTGGACTTAAGCACAGAAGCTGGGACTGGAACCACAAGAGTCTATGAGGCAGAGTCACTCGAATTCTATCGATCCTACCCAGACGAGTCTTTGCTTGCCGAAGAGCGTCTCGCTGACGAGCAATCCGCGCGTCTTCGCTTTCTCGAGCAAATCCGGGATTGGGAAAAGAAAGGCGAACGGATCATCTTTATCCTTCCCAATGCGAGCGACGAGAGGCGGATCAAAGAGATATCAACCGGATCGGAGTTGCTAAAGGGACTAAATCCCCTGTTTTGGAAGGGGGATATCAATGAAGGCTTTCGTATTCACTTCCGTGAAAATCTCGATGTTTTAAGTTGGCCGATATTGAAAGGTAGTAAAGGGGCCGTCTTTGTAACCGAGACAGAGTTGTTCGGAAGACGTCGGAACCGAAAAGTAATGGGACGAAAGAGAGCACTAGTCGCTCGGTCTCAAGTCGATCACCTTCTCGACTTCGCTGAGCTGGTAGATGGGGAGTTCGTGGTCCACCTGCAGCACGGGATCGCCGTCTATCGCGGTTTTTCCAAGGTGGATATTGGAGGGCAGCCCCGCGAGGTACTGACGCTTGAATTTGAGGACGAGATTCTTCTCCACGTTCCACTGCAGGAATCACACCTGGTCAGTCGCTACGTTGGAATTACAAAAACAAGTCCAAGATTAGGCAAACTTGGATCCAACCGCTGGTCGAAAGTGCGTGAAGCTGCGGAACGAGCGACTTTGGACTTGGCGGCTCAACTGCTGCAAATTCAAGCCAAACGGGACTTAAGCGAAGGAATAGCATTCTCGCCAGATAATGAGTGGCAACGCGAATTTGAGAGAGCTTTCCCTTTCAATGAAACTCCAGATCAGATGAAGGCGATTCTTGCTTCGAAAGAAGATATGGAGAAACCCAAACCAATGGATCGTCTGGTGTGTGGAGATGTCGGATACGGCAAAACAGAAATAGCCATAAGAGCCGCTTTCAAGGCAGTCATGGATGGAAGACAGGTGGCAATTCTGGTCCCAACCACGATCCTAGCCCAGCAGCACTTCCTGAATTTTAGAGATCGCATGGCAGGCTATCCGATTGTGGTAGAACTTGTGAGCCGTTTTCGCCGACCAAAGGAAATCAAGCAAATCCTGCGAGCGACGAAACAAGGCAGCGTAGACATTCTAATCGGTACCCACCGGCTCATTCAGAAAGACGTTTTCTTTAAAAATCTTGGACTGGTGGTGGTGGACGAGGAGCAGCGATTTGGGGTGAAGCATAAGGAGCGCTTCAAGCAATGGAGGGAAACGATCGACATTCTGACCTTGTCCGCCACCCCAATTCCGAGGACATTGTACATGGCCCTTACGGGTGCCAGAGAATTGAGCGTAATTGAGACGGCCCCTTTGGAGAGAAAACCCATACAGACGATCGTCAAGAGCTATGACGAAAAGCTGGTCATAGACGTCATCCGCAAGGAAATCGCCCGTGGAGGGCAGGTGTTCTATCTACACAATCGGGTCCAAACTATAGATTCAGTAGCACTCCGGTTGCAGCAAATGATGCCAGAAATTTCGTTTGGCATCGGACATGGGCAAATGGATGAAAAGGCTTTGGAGCGAGTGATGATCGATTTTGTTGACCATCGCTATCAAGTCCTAGTCTGCACTACCATCATCGAGTCCGGTCTCGATATTCCCAATTGCAACACCATCATCATCGAAGGCGCGGATCGATTTGGTCTCGGCCAGTTGTATCAAATCCGAGGTCGAGTTGGGCGTTTCAAGCGCCAGGCTTACGCCTACCTCCTCCTCCATAAGCATTCACGCATCATGGATATCTCCCGGAAACGGTTGAAGGCCATTCGCCAGCACAATCAGTTGGGAGCGGGCTTTAGGATCGCGATGCGGGATCTCGAGCTCCGAGGGGCAGGAAACTTGCTCGGGTCCGAACAAAGCGGACACATAGTAGGGATCGGGTTTGAACTTTACTGCCAGCTCTTAAAACAAAGTATCTCGAGATTAAAGGGTGAGGAGACCGCACACACGATTCGTGCGAACGTGAAGCTAGACTTCATTTATCAAGGTGGGGGAAAAGCCGATTCCAATAACCGTTACGAGGACGGCTACACGGTCCTAAAACGACTCGACCGAGAGGAAGGCGAATGCGAACCAATGCAAGCACGCCTACCATCCAGTTATCTCGAAGAAACCAGACTACGAATCGACCAGTACCGGAGGCTTGCTATGGCGGAAACACCCGATCAGATTCGCGAGCTGACGGAAGATATGCTAGATCGGTTCGGGCCTCACCCACCTGAAGTTGAGGCCTTGCTTCGTTTGGCGGAGATCCGCGTTTTAGCGGAACAAAAAGGCATTCTTTCAGTCGTTACCCAAGGCAACAGGCTAAAATGCCGCTTGAACCGACCCGGTTCCGACGTATTTATCAAGCTTGGAAGCCGATTCCCGCGCCTAAATTCTAAAAACGCACTGAAACGCTTGCATGAAATTATTGTGTTCTTGAGAAATTATCGGAGCAATACATAGATCATAAACCATTATCTTTTTCCTCCTATGTTTCGACATATCCTTATTGCCTTACTTTGCCTTTCGCCCACCCCAGGTTTCTCTCAAATCAGCGAGGAAGACGCGGCTAACATGGTCAATGCACGCTATGCTAATGGAATAGCAGCCATCGTCGAAGAGGAAATTATAACCGCGGATGACGTACGGCGGCAGATCATGCCTTACATTCCGCAAATCCAAGCGGATTCAAAAGGCGACCCTGTTCAGTTCAACCAGCTTTTAGACGAGGCGGAAGATCAAGTCATCCAAACTCTCACCGATAATGTTTTGATTGTGAAGCAGTTTTACGAGGATAAGGGACAGATACCCGGCAGTTATGTTCGAAATGAGGTCGACGAGCGCATTATCGAGCAGTTCGATGGGGATCGATCCAATTTTTTAGCTTACCTCCAATCGATAGGCAAAACCCCTGACGAATATGATGTAGAGATTCGTGACGAAATGATCGTAGGATTTATGCGTCAGAAGATGACTAAGTCCGAGAGTTTCGTTAGTCCCGTGCGTGTCGAAAAATTCTACAACGAGAACAAGGAAGCCTTCTTCGAACCGGAGTCAGTGCATTTGCGGCTGATCATCCTAGCAGCCCTCGCTGATGAAGATCCCGGGCTTTTGGAACAAACTGGCGACGAAATTGTAAAGCAGCTCGATGACGGGGTTGATTTTGCCGAACTCGCAAAAAAATACAGTCAAGACTCCAAAAAGGACAAAGGCGGCGATTGGGGATGGGTCGAACGCAAAGCACTGATTCCCGAACTCGCAGAGGTCGCTTTTAGTCTGAAACCCAGCGAATATTCCCAGCCAATAAAGATAAAAAACAAGATTTTCGTCATTTACGTCCAAGACCGCAGAGACAATGGATACACGCCTTTGACAGAGGTTCGCGACAACATTGCGAGTATGCTTGTTTCTCAGATGGCACAAGAAGAGCAGGATCGTCAGCTGGCAAGGTTGCGGCGCGACGGATACGTGCGGAGGTTCAACTAAGGTTTTATCCGGAGGTTCCCATAGAAGTTTGTGCTCAGTGGCAAAACCTGAAAAAACTTCGGCCTCCAATCTGAACCATATCGAAAATATTGATTTTCCTATCAACGAAATCTAAATGCTCGGTTTGCTCATAGACCTTCAGATTCATTATCGCTCCGCGACCCAAAACCGGATAGACCACACCCCTATTGGGATTATTATCCTCGAAAAGGATTCCACGTAACCCAAATATCCGAGCCCTCTTCCACTGTATGGGTTGAATCTAGATATAATAGCCATATCTTTTGATCACCCATTAACGCCATATTCGTTGGTCGCACCGCCCCCTCCGTATGACGTCCCGTTCGGTGGAAACTTACAACGCGGGTTTCAATTGCATCCGTTTGGTTTTTATTTACTACAACCAGCTGCTCAGGCCGAACCCACTGTTGCCTTCCTGAGTTATCGACTAGGCAATTTGCCGGGCCGAACAAGCCAGCACAATATTCGCTTTTCGGATTCCGGTAAATCTCTTCAGGCGTTCCAATTTGATCAATTCGACCATCGCACAACACTGCGGTGCGGTGAGCGATTGCCAAGGAATCACCCGGGTCGTGCGTCACTAAAATAACCGTAGTTTTGAGTTCGACCAAGAGAGAGCGAACCTCCTCCCGCATGGTGCAACGCAAAGCTGGATCCAAATTTCCGAAGGGTTCATCCAATAGTATTACCCGAGGCTGTGGAGCCAGAGCCCGTACGACGCCCAAGCGCTGGCGTTCTCCTCCAGATAACTCATGTGGATAGCGCTTTTCTTTACCGCTGAGGCCGACCATTTCCAAGAGCCGCTCGGCGATCGCCTTGCTCTCGTCTCTCGACAACTTGTGTATCCCGTAGGTGATATTTGCCTCAACAGTGAGATGAGGGAAAAGTGCCCCATCCTGAAATACTAGTCCAATACCTCGTTGTTCAGGCGGCACCCAATGCGCAGGTCCAGCAACAATTCGCTCTTCTAATATAATTTGCCCAGTATCTGGGGTTTCCAACCCGACAGCCAGACGAAGCAACGTCGTCTTTCCGCTACCACTCGCTCCGACTAGAGCAAGGATTTCTCCTTCATTTAAGCACAAGTTGATGTCCTGAACTGCAGGCTGGTCCGAAGCCGTATAACATTTAGCGACTTCTCGAAACTCCAGCGAAACACTCATCGCTGGGGCGTCAGAATTAACCGATGGATGGTCACTAGTCCAAGTCCACCAGCGGCCAACAAAATCAAAGACGGCACAGCACACTCATGAATTCTGCCCTCCTTTGCCAAACTAAATGCAGTGGTAGCCATAGTCTCGAAATTTGCCGGGCGTAGAATCATGGTCAACGGCAATTCTTTGAGGATATCTACAAACACAAGTGTGAAGGCAGCCACCAGCGTTCCTCGCAGGAGAGGAATATTGATGTGCCATAGAGTTGCTAGCTTTCCACGACCCAAGGATCGGGATGCTTCATCGAGTGAACCACAAATTCTGCTCATTCCTCCGTTAACCGGCTGTAAGGACACAGCCAAGAAGCGAACGCAGTACGCAAACCCAATCACCAACAAACTACCGCTGAGCATGAAAGCTCCGTCTCCTACGGAAGCGATCATTCGATCCAAACTTCCGATAACGACCATCACTCCAACCGCCACCACAGCCCCGGGTGCTGAATAACCAAGAGCCGAGATAGCAGTAACAGATTTCAACCAGCGAACAGGATGTAATTTTACAGAATAAGAGAAGAGGAGTGCTATAAAGGTCAGGACGAGTGCTGCCACAATTGCCAACATAAAGCTGTTCGCAAGATGCATGGCGAATTCCGTTCGAAAGACTTTACCCCAACTTCGATAAGCCCAGATAACCAATTGCCCAGTTGGAAAAAGAAACCCTAGCGTTAATGGAATCAGGCAGAGACCCGCCGCTAATGCTCCTTGAAGTCCACTTAGTTTTCTTAGGGTCCTAGTCTTTGAGCGATGCCCAGGATCCGCATAGCGTGCCCGCCCACGCTCAGCTCGTTCAAAGAAAAGTATCGTAAATACCACCAACATTATTAATCCAGCCAAACGCAGGGCAGACGACAAATCTCCCAGACCGAACCAGGTTCGGAAAATGCCCTCCGTTAATGTAGGCACTCCAAAGAAGTGAACCGCACCGTAGTCATTGATCACCTCCATAACCACCAAGCTGCCTCCACCCACCAAAGCCGGCCGAGCCAATGGCAATGCAACCGAAAAGAAAACGGACCACAGACCATGTCCAAGCGTATGTGCGGCTTCAATAAGCCGTTGTCTTTGCTGAGAAAACGAAGCCCGCACACTGATATATATGTAAGGATAAAGCACCGAAGCCATTAGGATCGTCAGCAATCCGTAGCGCAGAGCAATCTCTGCACATTGGAAGACTTCAATTCCCCATACATTGCGGATCTTAACGAGCAACGGAATCGCTGCTTCCGTAAATTGAAAATAGACGAAAGCGGATACATAGGTGGGGATGGCCAGTGGCAGGATCAAAACCCATGCGAATACTCTGTGACCTGGAAATTCAAATACGCTGATCACCCAGGCAGCAGGAACGGCGAACAGCGTTGCCAGAGTAGTCACTAAAATAACAAGTAACAGCGTATTGAATACATAACCACTTAAAACCGTAGACTTCAAGTGATCCCACTTGGGCCCGGTATCACCGAGGCCTATGGCCACAGTGAAAAGCGGAACCAATAAGAGAAATCCAAGCAGGACCGTTGGTAATGACCAAACGTCAAGCTCGCGACGTAGATATTTGTTTAGTTCAGCAACCAAAACAGTCGACTATTCCCAACCTGCTTCGTTGAAGACCGTCACGGCCGCTGCGTTCAACTCACCCAGGCGTCCCAATTCAAGGGAATCAGTCTTAAATTCACCCCAGGAATCAAGCAGGCCGGACCAGGGAGCTCCTTCCACAATTGGATATTCATGGGAAACTTGGGGAAAACCGGCTTGAGCCTCATCGGAAACCAGGAATTCGATGAAACGAATAGCTGCCTCGGAGTTTTTGGACGCCTTGGTCACACCCACACCACTCACGTTGACGTGAGTTCCACGATCCGATTGGTTAGGGAAAAAAATACCCGTGCCCTTCCCAACGGTTTGATCCTTAGGTTCGCTAGAATTGATGAGTAACCCAACGTAGTAGGTGTTCACTATCGCTACGTCGGCCAAGCCGGCTGCTACCGCACGGATTTGATCACGATCACTGCCTTGCGGGGGACGAGCCATATTTTTGCGCACTGCCTGAGCCCAAACCCGTGCATCGTCCACGCCGTGTTCAGCTATGATGGAAGCCATGAGAGACTGATTGTAAATATTGGAGGAAGAGCGGACGACAATACGGCCACGCCATTTCGGATCCGCTAAGTCTTCGTAAGACTTCAATTCACCCAGTTCCACTCGGTCTTTGGCATATGCCAAAATACGAGCCCGCATGGACACACCAAACCAACTCCCTTCCGAATCGCGGTAGGCCGCTGGAATGCGCTCTGAAAGCAATTTCGATTCAACAGGCTGCAAAAGACCGGCAGCTTTGGCACGCTGTAGTCGGCCCGCATCTACGGTCATAAGGAGATCTGCTTCTGAATTGTCACCCTCCGCTTTGAGGCGCTCGATCAATTCATCTGCTCCGGCCTTAACTACATTCACTTTAATGCCTGTCTCATCAGAAAACTTCTTAAACAAGACCTTGTCATATTCATAATGGCGATGGCTATATAGCGTGATTTCATCGGCCAAAGTAAAGGTGCTCAGGCAGAAAAGAGCAGCAGAGACGAGGAGTGTGATTTTCTTTTTCATAATAATTGCAGGTGTGATTTGGTAAACGCTCGCTGCGCTTCGATAGACAGTGTAGAATATCCAATACTCAGGTCCATTCCACCCCTCAGGGGTTTAAAATGACTCCATAAAGGATTATACGAGCCTGAGACTTTAATTCTTAATTTCAACCCCGATCCAGGAAGGCGATGAAAAGCATTAGTGGAAGCTCAACGATTCCATAACCAAAGATTGCATACTTAGCTCTGTTGATAATTTGTGGCGGCAGGGTAAAGCTGGCCTTTCATAATGGTGATACCAATGCTCGAGTGTTTTGGTAATGGTTTCCCACCCCTATTGGAAGAATTTATAGCGTAAGCTAGCTTGATGCCTCAGACTTCATCTAATCGAAACCTAGACGCGTGCCAGCCTGAAGTAAACCGTAAAGGGGTGTTTGATTCTAACAGGATGTTGGTGACGTCATTTTGCACTAGCAATTGGCAAAACGAGCCATTTGACTTCGCTTCTTGAAGTGAAGATTTGGTGAAAATTTGCGCGGGATGGTTACGACCCTTCTATGGAGCGTATTGATGGAGGCCGAAAAGCCAACAGTTTGCCGGAACCCGGTTACCTTAAGCACTTAGTTAGAGAATACCGCCACTCTATTTTCAGCACAGGAAAAGGAATTCTTTCTATCAGAATATTAGACCCTCTTAACTAGAAAGCTCATGGAAGCTCTTGCCGAATGTTTTCGCATGCGGCCCGGATTAAACTTTATCAAAGATAATACGCCCTACGATAAGTGGGTTAGGGTTATTCCAAAATCACAACCCGTTAAAGACGGCGTTTTAAAGGCACTTTCAGAAATGCCCCCGAGAGTCCAAACGATTAGTAAATTCAAAAAACGTACATGGTACAAACACTACAATCTAGTTTGAAAAATACCGTCTGTCTAGGCTGTTTTTTGAGTCTGCTTTGAGTTTGCCTCTTAAAGAGCTCTACAAAGTTCTACATAAGATTTGGAATTTTCAGCAAAATTACTTTTAAAAGTGCTTCTTAAAATTCTGTTGTACAGAGACTTAAATATATATTTGTGTAGAAGTGTTACTTCTGAAACGGGGTGATATAAGCAGGATTCGAACCTGAAATTTAATTACTCTTATCCTATCTGTTATTATGAGCTTACGTAACATTAACAAAAGTTGTGTGCAAAATCTGTGCAAAATTATTTTTGTGTGCGAATTAGATTTGCTCAAAGTGAAGATCGTACCAGTCGACCTTAATGGCTTTTCGTAGAGATTAACTTTCTGAAGTTCCATCGCGAAAATGTATTTGATACTTAGATCAAGTCCCCCTTTCCTCATCTCTCTATAGCTTAGGGCAACCAACTAATTGGGTGAAATTGTTCGACCCCTCCGAACCAGATCGGTCCAATTTAATTTCCTATTAACAACAAATGAATCTTGATGATTTTTCGGAATTGGAGGTACCAAATCCGCAACCGATTTAATATGTTCGCCTCCCGCCTCCTGAAAGGCCTTACAAATTCTTTGATGTTGAATATTAAGAACAACATTCATGGACGTTCAGTTCATGAAAAATAGCATGACACATACAATACAGCATAAATTAACAACTGAATTCATAGGGACTTTCTTCCTCTCACTAACAATATGTACGGCAGCAGTTTATGGCTCTGCAGGAGAATTTGCTCCTTTCGGTATAGCTGCTACTCTTATGGTTATGATCTACGCAGGTGGTCACATATCAGGGGCTCATTACAACCCTGCAGTGACTGTCTCGATTTACCTCAGAGGTGCCTGTGAAAAGGATGAGGTTCTTCCATACATTGCTTCACAAATTACAGCGGCAGTTTCTGCTGCGATAGTTGTTGAGAATCTTTTATTCCCCGATGCGTTATCTCCTATAGCTGCTGAATTAGGTACTGATGCGATAGTTGCCGAACTTCTTTTCACCTTCGCATTGGCATATGTTATTCTCAACGTTGCAACTAATGAATCCACATCCGGAAACGGTTACTATGGTGCTGCAATCGCTCTCGTTGTCCTTGCTGGTGCAATAACAGTTGGTAGCATCTCTCTTGCATCATTCAATCCTGCAGTAACCATTGCCCTAATAGTTTCAGGTAAATTGGCAATTGCAGATTCATGGATGCATTTTGTCCCACAGTTTGTTGGAGCAGTTTCAGCGACATATATTTATAAGTCTACCCAATGAGATAGTTCATAACACGCTCCTATTTCCAAGTTCACGATCACTACGGAGTGTAAGGAGTGAAAACTTCGTTCGAAAGAGTCTTGGATTTACGAAACTGAAAAGGCTAAAGATCCATCTCCAGTAAGTAGGTCTATTTTGGAAAAATGTCACAGTTGTCCAAGACGCTTATAGTTGGATAGAGTGAAGGCTTCAACCAACCCTCCGAATCAAATCGGAACAATTGAATTTCCTAACAACTAGCGTATCCACGAGCGGTCCACTGTACTTCGGCAGGTTTGCTCCGCTTCATCAATCAACCATCCCATTCGGAAACGATTACTTCGCTTGCTGGAACACCGATCTTAAATCCCTCCGGTTCAACCCCGATATTTGTTTCCCCTTAACCATCTGTCGCCAGATAAAGGGCCGCTTTCGATTCCGGTCGAGATACTCATAAATACCCGCATCGTGCTTGATATGTGAAGGGGACATGAGCACATAGTGGGGGAAAAGCAGGTCTCAAAACGCCCTGATTCGTCCCATATTCTGCACCACGCAAGATTTACAATTCGGACTAACCAGAAGAATCATTCGTTATCAAACCCCTTAAAAATTAACAACATAGGATTTATCCACAAAAAAAAGCGGCCCGTTTGTGCCGCTAAAAAAGTGGTGGTAGGAACAGGATTCGAACCTGTGTAGGGTTGCCCCAGGAGATTTACAGTCTCCCCTCGTTGGCCGCTTGAGTATCCTACCATAGACCTTGAGAGCCGGCTACAGTTATGCATTTAAAACAAATTTCAAGGGCTTTTTTCGGAAATGAGAGACCTATCCCGCAAGTGCTCGATAACCTATGTCAGCCCGAATAACTCCCTGTCTTTGCGAGATAGACTAGACCCTCTTCCTTATTTACCTCCACCAGTTTGGATTGCCTCGTCATTTAAGAGGACCGAGTTCAATAATCGCTCGACACCGAATTGCGGTGTGAAACACTCGAGGGCATTCTCATGGACGCTGCCTTATTTGACTACGAACTGCCACCTGAACGGATCGCCCAAGAACCGCTTCTCGCTCGTGACGAGTCCCGCCTTCTCGTAGTACATCGGTCCAGCCAGACCATTGAACATCGAAAGTTCCGAGATCTACTGGATTATGCTAAACCCACAGACTTGTTTTTTCGAAATACCGCCAAAGTGCTTCCCGCCCGAATCTTCGCTCGCCGACCAACTGGAGGCCGAGTCGAATGCCTCCTTCTTCGTCCTGCCGGAAAGCCCTCATCAGATCCGAAAGAGACTTCAAATGAGCAATGGTGGTGCCTCCTGAAGCCGGGAAAAAAGCTTCCTATGGGTGCCGTTTTTTCCGTTGAAAACGAATTCGATGCCACCGTTTTTGGGAAAAATACACAGGCTGAGTATTGCGTAAGTTTCAGCCTGAAAAATGAGGGATCCGTCGCAAGCATGGCCGAGAAACTTGGCAAAATGCCGCTTCCCCCCTACATCAATCGGGAAAAGAACGATCCAAGGGACCGATCCGACAAAGACCGATACCAGACAGTATATGCCAAGTCGGAAAAGACTGTTGCCGCGGCGGCCCCTACCGCCGGCCTGCACTTTACGCCGACACTCGTCAAATCGATAGAGGGACAGGGCGGTCAATTCCACGACCTTGCACTGCACGTCGGAGTGGGAACGTTCAAACCAATGGACGAAGGCTCCGTGGAGTCCCATCAAATCCATCGGGAGATCTATGAGATCCCAGAATCCGCTCAAAAAGCCTTGCGGAGGGCTCCAGATAAGGGAGAGCGCCGCATTTGCATCGGGACCACAAGCGTGCGAAGCGTCGAGGATTACTTGCGAAAATGCAGTGCAGTGCACAGCCCTGTTTTTAAGGGGGAAGCGGCCCTATTTCTCTATTCCCCATGCGAATTCCTAGGAGTCGATGCGCTTATCACAAATTTCCACCTGCCGAAATCGACTCTTCTTTGCCTGGTTTCCGCCTTTCTTAAACCAGGTTCCAATGAAGGAATTGCCTGGTTAAAAGATATTTACAAAGAGGCCCTCGCCCACGACTACCGGTTTTTAAGCTACGGGGACGCGATGCTAATTCTTTAAATTTCGCGCACCTTGACTGGACAATTCTTGAACGTTCGCCTATCGTAAACGTCAGAAAGCCAAGGGAATCCTATTTCCAGACTAATGCCAGATTTAGAAGAAACCCAAAGTGCAATAGAAGACGCCACCTTCGATTTCACAATGGGCGACGCTTGCATCGCCCTCTCAAAGCTGGAGAATATCGTGGAATCGCATCCTGATAGCTTCGCTGCCTGGCACGCCCTGTGCGAGATACGCTACTCCGAAAAACAATACGCAGAAGCGCTTCAGGCTGCCGAAAAGGCCCACGCCCTCGATTCAGACGACCTCTTTATTAACACTAGCCTTTCACGTATCTGGCTCGAGCTGGGCTCAAAGGAAAAAGCTGAGCATTTTGGAGCTCAGGCAAAAATAGCCGATTGGAAAGAACAGCTTAAGAATCCGGATCAGGAACAAACCGGTTTGGATGTCAGCGGATAAAGCTCAGTTTAAGGCACGCCCTTTAACCTCGACTTTCAACTTCTCAATCACATAGTCCGCCACTTTTCACGACTCAGGCCTATGGACATGAAATATGCTCTCGACTTTGAAAAGCCGCTTCGCGGTTTGATCAAGCAGCTTGATGCCCTGCATCAGTTGTCAGAAGAGAACCACATTGACGTATCGAGCGAAATTAGTGCGATCGAGGCGAAAATCGAGCAAACCAAGCGTTCGATCTATTCGAACCTCTCGTCTTGGCAGCGAGTTCAACTCGCCCGACATCCCTTGCGGCCGTATTCTCTGGACTATGTGAACTCCATTTTCGAGGACTTCCGTGAAATGCATGGGGATCGTCAATTCCGGGACGACAAATCGATCCTAGGCGGTACGGCATTCCTTGACGGCAAGGCTGTAATGATTATTGCCCAGCAAAAAGGCCGCAATACTAAGGAGAACATTCTCCGGAATTTCGGAATGCCGAATCCCGAAGGGTATCGCAAAGCACTGCGTCTCATGAAGTTGGCAGAAAAATTCGGCCTTCCAATCATCACATGGGTCGATACCCCCGGCGCCTATCCTGGCGTAGGTTCGGAAGAACGCCATGTAGCGGAAGCCATTGCCGTCAATATCCGTGAGATGAGCCAGATGGAGGTGCCCATAGTCACAGTAGTAGTTGGCGAAGGCGGATCGGGTGGCGCTCTTGGTATTGCAGTTGGAGATCGGGTTCTAATCCTCGAAAACGCGTATTACTCCGTAATTTCGCCAGAAAGCTGTTCTGCAATTCTATGGAAGGATCGTTCTCAAGCATCTAAAGCCGCCTCCGCATTGAGGTTAGGCGATCAGGCGCTTCTTAAGCATCTAGGAGTCGTCGACGAAGTCATCGAAGAGCCATTGGGCGGAGCCCAAAACTCTCCTTCGGAAGCAGCGAATTCCGTCGGCAAAGCCGTTCGGAGCCACTTGGCGGAGCTCTTGAAGCTCACGAGGGATCAGCTCCTGGAAAAGCGATATGCCCGTTATCGCAATCTTGGAGATTTAAATGATCGGAGAGTAATCGACTTTAGCGAGGCCGCTTCCTAAGAGTATATATAAAATCCCAGCAAACTTTTAGAGAAATTGCGAAACCTACTTGCCAGGGCTAACCCTGGACTTCTTTATCTCGCTAAAAGTCACCTTACGATGAGTGCAACCACAGACGTTAAAAAGCCTTCTCAAGCTACCCAAGAAATGAATGGAGCCGACATCCTCGTTGAATCTCTGATCAGAGAGGGAGTCACCGACATTTTCGCCTATCCGGGAGGAGCATCCATGGAGATGCATCAGTCACTCGCAAAAGCGAAGGACCGGATCCGCACGATTCTCCCCCGCCACGAGCAAGGCGGCTCGTTCGCTGCTGAGGGATATGCACGTGCAACGGGCAAAGTAGGAGTATGCATGGCGACGAGCGGTCCTGGGGCCACCAATCTGATGACGGCGATCGCGGACGCCTTCATGGACAGCACGCCCCTCGTCTGCATTACCGGCCAAGTTTATACAAAGTTCATCGGCAAAGCCGCATTCCAGGAAACCGATTTCTTTGGAATGACGCTTCCTGTGGTCAAGCACAGCTACTTGGTCATGGATATCAAGGACCTAGCATACACGATTAGAGAGGCTTTCAAAGTTGCCACTACGGGCCGACCAGGTCCTGTCGTGGTCGACATTCCCAAGGATGTTCAGCAGAATATGATTGTACCGGATTGGCCTGGAGAGATCACCCTTCTCGATTCCAAGTTGCCGACCTTCGCCACCGATCAGCAGTTAAAGAATATTCTACATCTTATTGAAGAGGCCAAACGCCCGATGGTTTACTATGGAGGTGGAATTGTCGCGGCCGAGGCGTACGACGAATTGAAAGCCTTTATTGAGAAAACAGGAGTACCTTGCTCGTCAACCTTAATGGGGGTCGGCGCCTTTCCTGAAACCCATCAGCTTTCCACCAAGTGGTTTGGGATGCATGGTTCCGCCTACGGAAATCTGGCGGTCCATAATTGCGACTTGCTACTCGCCTTCGGTGTCCGATTTGACGACCGCATCACTGGTGAAGTATCCAAGTTTGCACCACAAGCTGAAATTGTCCATATTGACATAGATGCTTCTGAGCACAACAAAAACAAAATTGTTCATCACCCCATCACGGGAGATATAGGCCATGCCATGGGAAGGATGGTCGAGCTTATGGAACAGGCCGATTTCAAGAAGCCTGATCTTGGACCATGGGTAGAGCAAATTCAGAATTGGAAGAAAGACTATCCCTTCTCCTACGAGGAGAGCCCGCATATTTTAGGCCAGGAAGCTATTCGGGTGTTATACGAACTTACCAAGGGCGAAGCGATTATTTCAACAGGTGTCGGCCAGCACCAAATGTGGGCCGCTCAGTACTATGATTTCAAATATCCCCGCCACCATATTTCGTCGCTAGGCCTTGGGTCTATGGGATATGGATATCCTGCTGCGATTGGAGCCAAAGTTGCTTGTCCCGACAAACACGTAATCGATATTGATGGGGATGGCTCGTTCGTAATGAACGTTCAGGAGCTGGCCACCGCTAAGATCGAGAAAATCGCTGCTAAGGCAATGATTCTCAATAACCAGCATCTCGGTATGGTCATGCAGTGGGAGGATCGCTTTTATGACAGTGTCCGAGGCAATACAATACTAGGCGACGAGAAAAACATCGGTTCACCCGAAAACTTGGACGGGTTGTATCCAAATTATGTGGAGATTGCGAATGGGTTCGGCCTGCCAGCCCGACGGGTACACAAGAAAGAGGAGCTCCGAGATGCTATCCAGGAAATGCTCGACAGCGAAGAAGCATTCCTGCTCGACGTCATCACACCCTACACAGAACATGTACTTCCAATGATCCCCGCAGGTAAGTCTGTGGACCAGATGATCGTCAAGTAGCCATTTAAAGATACAAACCAGAATCGGCAGCCACAGTTGTTTACTGTAACTGAGCTCCCCAAGTTTACCAGTGTTGTGGTATCCGTTTAGATCTAGCAAAGCTATCCCAACCCGAGCACTAGGGCGGTCAAATTGTCGCGGCCGCTTTCCTGCTTAGCATCGATCACCAAGCGTTCGGCGGGATTTAAAGGCACCAAACTAGCTGGCGGAAAATCCACTAAAGAATGTATGCGGCGGCTCGAAATGCCATCTGTAACCCCGTCAGTGCAAAGTACAAACCGGTCACCCGGAGAGTAAACCACTGAACCGATCTGTGGATCTAGCCGCTGAAGGTTTCCACCAAGAGCCTGGTCTAGAATATTGCGATCCCTTCTTGTTCTCGCTTCGTATTCAGTAATTTTTCCCTGCCGAAAAAGATAGCCTACGTGTGTATGGTCCTCGGTTATTTGCGTGAATTCACCTTCTTTCGGCAAATAGTATATTCGGCTGTCTCCTACGTGGCCAAAATGCATGACCGAAGGCGTCAGCCAGCAAAGACTCAAGGTCGCACCCATGCCTCGGCATTCTTCGTAGTAGGTACCTATTTGCACCATCTCTTTGTGGATACGACTGAATAGCTCCGACAATATCTGACCGCATCCCCGATCAAGCCCCATGGCTCCCAGATAGAAGGTCTTGGGCAGCAACTCCGTAATCTTGTCGACCGCGATCCTGCTGGCAAATTCTCCAGCGTTCGCCCCGCCCATGCCGTCACTAACTGCGAATATGAAGTCACTTCCATCCATGGAAGCCGACCCATCCTTGCCTAAGTATCTAACTTCCTGTGCATCAAAATTTAGAGCGAGAAAGGCGTCTTCATTGTTGGCCCTGAATCGACCGACGTCGGTAAGTCCGTTCCAGCCGACCGAGAATGCATTCGATTGGCTATCGTTTTCGCTCATGGTCATTTCTAGAATCGGGCTGCAAAAGACCCTCCCCTTTTTCAAGGATCATAGCGTATTCAAAATCAATAATACAAAATCGGCCGAGACTGGGGTCATACGTGATGTTACGGGCAAAGGGATCCCCGTGCCGCACGCCAAAGTCGCGTTCAAGCTCTTGATAAAGTTCGGCCGTTCTTATCTTGCTGATCGAATCCTCAACGCGTGAACCGCAATTTGTAGTAACGAGACTCAGATCCTCATCATCCCATTCAAGAAGTTTTGGAACGAAGATACACCCTTTTTCCTCGAGGTACTGCAAGACTCTCACTTCATTAGTGTGGCGATCTTTAGCATCCGGTCCACGGAAGGTTTTTTGAACGCGACCGTCATATCCTATCCGAACCGAAGCTCGCTGTGTATCTTTAATCTCTCGCATGATCTATTTTGAGCGTTTGGGAGGGCGAAAATGAGCTATTTCCATAAATTATCAATTAGTTCGAAAATTTGTTGAATGTCGGCACATCTTTTGCTGCTTTCTTTACCTATTGCATTTTTGGCAACTTGCTCCTGAAGTTCGTAACACATCGTCAGGACAGTCAAACCCTCAAAAATTAACGACAATAATTATGGCTAAATACAAGCTCGAATACATATGGTTAGATGGCTACACGCCTGTTCCTAATTTACGCGGAAAAACGCGTATTGCTTCTGAAGAACCAAGTTCTCTCGATGATTGCCCTATGTGGGGATTCGACGGTAGCTCGACGCAACAGGCGGACGGTAGCGATTCCGACTGCATGCTGAAACCCGTTAAGCTCTATCCCGATGCCGGACGTAATAATGCCTTCATCGTCATGTGCGAAGTGATGCTTCCCAATGGCGATCCTCATCCAAGCAACCATCGTGCATCGATTATTGATGACGAAGACGCTTGGTTCGGACTCGAGCAGGAGTACTTTCTTTTTGAAGATGGACGTCCCTTGGGCTGGCCTGAGTCTGGGTACCCGGATCCACAAGGCAAATATTACACTGGAGTTGGGTATCAACATGTCGGCGGCCTTGCACGCGAGATCGTTGATGAGCATCTAGAGCTATGTCTGGCCGCTGGGATAAACCACGAAGGGATCAACGCTGAAGTTGCGAAAGGCCAGTGGGAATTCCAAGTTTTCGCCAAGGGTTCCAAAAACTGTGCCGATGACATCTGGGTGGCTCGCTATCTTCTTCAGCGTTTGACTGAGAAATACGAAGTAACCGTTGAGTATCACTGTAAACCCTTCCAAGGCGACTGGAATGGCTCTGGTATGCATTGTAACTTCTCGACCAAACACTTGCGTGAAGTGGGCGGCAAGGACTACTTCCTCGCTCTTATGGATGCTTTTGAGAGGAACAAGGAAGAGCACATTGCGGCCTATGGTCCCGACAATCACATGCGCTTGACAGGCCTTCATGAGACACAGTCTATCGACAAGTTTTCTTGGGGAGTCGCTGACCGTGGTGCCTCGATTCGCGTACCGCACGCTTTTGTTGCGGAAGACAGGTATCGGGGCTATTTAGAAGACCGTCGTCCCAACTCACAAGGCGACCCCTATCAGATTTGTTCTCGTGTTCTCAAAACGATTTCAGAGGTTCCTACCTCCTGATTGTATTTAAAAAATCTAGTTCAACAACGGTGTCGTAATCTGCGACACCGTTTTTCGTACACCAATCGGCTCCTATACTGCAAAGGGCTAAACTCTTAGAGCCACGTCGAGTCGGCTCCCGCGATCGTCCGCAAAAAGCCGCTCTTCGTCGCCATAGTAGTCACCAGATATGAGGATTTGAGGTAACGTTTTCAATCCATTCGAACGGCGTTTCATTTACAGGTATTTTTTCAAAGGTAATTTCCAACCAAAATGAAGGATACCTCCTTGTAACTAGAGAAAATGCTTTTCTCTTCAAAAAAGCGGGTGTCCTGCTTTGTGGAGGGGCAAAACAGGTTTCCAAACAATTCGATTTCTCGCTACTTAACTAGACTTAAGCTAGTCGTTGTATCCAGATTCTCCATGCGAGCTTAAGTCCAGGCCAGTAACCTCATCCTGCTCCTCGACCCTCAATCCAATCGTTGACTGGATTCCCTTGAGAATAATGTAGCTAATCACAAGCGTGAATAAGGCGACGATCAAGACCGCGAAAGCCTGTACACCAAGCTGCTTCCCTATTTCCAAACCTTCGACCTTTCCACCAAGAGCAGGGGCTCCAAACACGGCAACCAGCAGAGTCCCGACAAATCCACCCACACCGTGCACACCAAATACATCGAGCGAGTCATCGTACTGGAACTTACTTTTAATTTTGGTACACATCCAATAGCACAAGAGCGCAGAGCAAATACCGATTACGATAGCTCCCAATGGGCCGACCGAACCGCTAGCAGGAGTAATCGCTGCCAATCCAGCGATAGAACCGGTTGCCGCACCAAGTAAACTGGGCTTGCCATTCCTCATCCATTCGATGGCCATCCATCCCAGAGTCGCACTCGAAGCAGATAAGTGAGTCACCAGAATCGCCATAGCGGCATCTCCATTCGCTCCAAGTGCACTACCCCCGTTAAATCCGAACCAGCCTACCCACAACATACCGGCTCCGGTAACTGTCATCGCCAGATTGTGAGGCAGTATCTGTCCTTTCGGGTAATCACGACGCTTGCCAACCATGATACATGCAAGTAGTGCTCCAACCCCAGCAGTGATGTGAACAACCAGTCCACCTGCGAAATCGATGACACCCATGTCCGCCAGATAGCCACCGTCACCTCCCCAAATCATGTGGCAAACTGGAAGGTAAACCAAAACGCCCCACAGCCCGCAGAACCAGAGCATGGCGGAGAACTTCATTCGCTCTGCAAAAGCCCCAACCATCAGTGCTGGCGTGATGACAAAGAACGTCATTTGAAACATGGCGAACAACGGCTCGGGTATCGTCCCCAATTCCGAGTCAGCCGCTACTCCGTTCAGAAAAGACTTGTCGAATCCGCCGACAAAGGCATTCCAACCTACCTTCCCCTCTTCCATACCCGCAGTTGAAAATGCCATGCTATATCCGACAACTAGCCAAATAACGCTCATGAACGCCGTGAGGACAAAACAATGCATTAGGACCGAAAGCACATTTCTGCCTCGAACGAGACCCGCATAAAAAAGAGCCAGTCCCGGTATAGTCATGAAAAGCACAAGCGCACTGGAAGTTAAGATCCAAGCAGTATCGCCTGTATTGATGGAACTGAGACCTTGGCCCTGAGCCAGAGCAGGAAAAAGGATCGGTAGCAAAAGGGCGCCACCTAGAAGATTTCGACGTGTTAGGAACATAGTGAGGGTTTTAGTTTTTACAGGAGAACCTTATACGCAAGATCCAATGGACCCAGAAACTGTTTCGAAACTGGAAAAGGAATTCAACGGAAAAGCGTACCTTCGAGTACTTTGTATCAAAAGGACCAACCAAGAAGCCGGTAAAGGGAAAAGATGTTCTGGTTGAGTGCCTTGGCTAATATTGCACAGTGAAAGCCATTTCCCAGGACTAGAGGGAAATCTCCGTCGCTTTCAAAAAACAACCACGATTGGGAATGAGTCCTGCAGACTACATTATCATTCCTAACGTCTCTGCCTATTCGCGTATTCCGAATTTGGAACCTTTGAGTGCAGTACTTCGCACCAAACAGCTTGAATAACCCAAACTCCGAACAAACAAGGAAGAATTGATATCACTCCACTCGTAAAAGGACTGCTTCGAATCAATTCAAGGACAGTGGGAATGAGCATGAAAGCGGAAAACCGATAGCACCAGAATTGTTTTGCCGCTAGTCGTTCCCGTGAACCAGGAAGGCCCGCATTACCCAAACCAGGTTTGAGGCGGCGGGCTACGTGACCAAAGTACCGCCCGTAGAAGTAGGCATAGGCAACCCAAATTAATCCCCATAGCCCTCTACCTGCCAGTCCTGTCGTTTCTTGATCCACCGTATCGTCGGCTAGCCTGTAAAACAGGCTATGGAGTTAGTACCTGAAAAATCAATATGGTTCCGACTTTGCGATGCCCCTCGAGGCAAAATTTACTGGATTTTTTCTCTCGATTTCGCAATTCTTAGGGTGATGGAGTCTACAAACGATGAGGTTTTAGATATTTTCAGGTCAACAGGTGCTCTTCTAAAAGGGCACTTCATTCTGAGATCAGGACTAAGAAGCGAACACTTTTTTCAATGTGCCCAAGTTTGCCAGAATATGGCGGAGGTCACACGGCTAATCGAACTACTTAAACCTAGACTGGAAAAGCTGACCTTCAAAACCGTTCTAGCTCCCGCTATGGGTGGACTAGTGGTAGGACAGGAGATCGCGCGGCAGTTTAACGCCCGTTACATTTTCGTGGAGAAGGAGAACGAACGCCTCGTACTCAGGCGAGGCTTCAAGATCGAGCCAGACGAGCCCATCCTCATCGTTGAGGACGTCATTACACGTGGCGGGAGGGCTCAGGAGGCAGTGGATATAGTCAGATCGAATGGTGGAGAGGTTGCTGCGATCTCAGTTCTAGTCGATCGTAGCGAAGGGAGAGCAAACTTTGACTGCCCGCTCGTCTCCCTTCTCGAGATGAGCTTTCCTACCTACGATCCCGATGAACTCCCTGAACATCTGAAATCGATCCCTGCTTTCAAGCCCGGAAGCTAAGAGGCGAACACCTAGCTCAGCGTAATCCACTCCCCGCCGGCATTAAACGAATTACGGGCGGCGTCGGTGAATTTCATGTATTTCAATCCATCCGCGAAGTTTGTGAGCGATACCGGTTTCCCTTCCCGTATGCTTGCAATGAAATCGGCCTCTACATTCCAATCGGCAACGTCCTCTTCTTGCGGTTCGACGATCTGCTCTTCTTCATCTATTAACGAACGGTAGAGCGTGCCGGTTTTTAAATCCAACCTAATCGTACCCTTGGCACCACTGATGGCGTACTCGTCTCTTCCACTTCCAAATTCGACCCCACTCATAATACCGGTTAATTGAAGCCCATCGCCGTAATCCGCGACGAATATTAGGCTTTCCGGAATTTTTACCGCTCTAAGTCCACCTGCTTCGGCATTGTCACGGTTCTTTGAGAAAATACGTCCATACGACCACAATCGACTTGGGCTTCTTTGGATCCAGCGTTGCACGACCTCGTAGTAAATCCCTAACATCATTGTATTGTTGCCACTGTATTCAATATTCTGGCGCCAATTCATGGGATCCCGCTCATTGGCGTTCATTGGCAAAGTCTTGATTACACTGATTTCCCTAAGATCACCCAGTTCGCCAGATTCGAGGATTTTCATAATGGTCTGATCCCACTTAAGAGTAAAGGGAGAAGGCACGATCTGAGCGACGACTTCAGGGCGAGACAACGAGGCGTTCAGCATTTCTTCTGCCTCTTTTTCATTCATTGCCATTCGAGCCTCGGTTAGCACATGTTTGCCAGCTTTTAAGGCAGCAATCGTTATTGGTGCATGCAGGTAGGGCCATGTGCCAATGCAAACCGCGTTAATCGAATCGTCTGCGACGACTTCCTCCCAGCTACTAGCAATTCGACCGATTCCAAACTCGTCCGCCGCTTTCCGCGAGGAAGATTCAGAGCGATTGCATACCACATCGATGCTAACGCCTTCAATCGATTGTAGGCCAGGAATGTGTTTCAGCTTTGTATTAGTGCCAGCACCGATGACACCGATTCGGATGTTTTCTGATATCGCCATAATTCTTAGTAAGCATCTATTTCCTTGAAGCATTAGCAATCATAGAATGATAGAGGCTTCGATCCATGCGATCGCCGTATTCCTTCTTCAGCATTTCCTAAACTCGATCTCGATTTATGTAATGGTCCGATAGATACGGTTTTATTTTTTGTTCAAAGGAATCACGAAACAGCCGAGTTAGCTCAATTTTCCACCCTTCCTCATTGATGAAGTGTAAACTCAAACCTGTCGGTGATCCTAGACGAAGCAGTTGGCCAGCCGTTATGCCATTAATAAAATCTACTTTCCCTAAGGCCGTTTTGAAGAATAGTTCGCCTAATGCCTGTTTCAGATATCCACTGACGGCATGGTTCTGTTTTCCCGAATCAAGGGCCTCGTTCCAGTCTTGCCAATCTGCGAGTGACCAAGAGTCAAGGTGCATTCGCAAGACCAGAATCAAGTACCGATCAAAGGGAGTCAGTTTTTTCAGCGATTTTTCGTCCCCACGAATAATCCAGGGTTCAAGGCCATGAAAATACTGAACCGAGTTCCGACTGGCGAAGCTATCAAGTTGGTTTAGTTCCCCTCTTCCAAGGGCAGAATCAAACGCGGCGAAAACGTCATGAGGGGACTCTTCCGGACGGGAACATCCAAACAACAGGAGCACAAGGCCTCCAATAAACAGTACGGAAACCGGTCGTGAAATCGAACAATTGCCCCTAGGGTATATCACAAATTTCTGTAATGCAATCTACCTGCTAATGAATCTATGTCTCTCGCCAGTCGATCAATTCAATCTGTATGACCCTTTGATTACCAAAGGAATTCCAGGCTAGGCGATAGGCAATATCAACCGGCTTATTCACAACTGGAACTCGGTGGGCCATCTCCCACGCGACCCCATTTATGACTCTGCCTCGTTTATCGGATAAGTAAAATCTAAAGTGCTTCTCTTTGAAAACTTTAGGTTTTTGTTGAAAAACGACCCGCTTTGTAGCAAAAATAGGCTCTGGATTTTCTCGACCAAACGGCTGCAGAAGGGAAAACTCGTCCATAAACTCTGCCGATGCCTCCTCGAGTTTAAGATAGGTGGATAGCTTGACCGCCTTTTCGTACTTATGGGTTTCGGTAAAATTCTTGATGGACCGATCGAAAAACGACCGTAAATCCTCCACGCTTTCAATTAGTGTGCTCAAGCCGATTGCCATGGGGTGCCCTCCCCAGCTTTCCAGATTGTCGGAAAAGTCCTCGAGCACCTCCACCAAATTGACTCCCTCCACACTACGTCCAGACCCCTTCGCGAATTCCCCATCTTTTCCAAGGACGATACAAGGCCGGTCATATGCCCGTGAAAGGCGACTGGCAACGATACCAACTACTCCTGGATGCCAGTCATCCCCATAAACCACAATCCCGTGACTCTCGGACTGATGCGACTCAACTTGCCTCATAGCCTCTTCTACGATATTTTTTTCGATCATTCGACGCTCGCGGTTGAACGAGTCCAACTTCAAAGATGTCTCCATACAATAAGAGGCGTCATCGCTTAACAAAAGCTCCACTGCCAACGCCGCGTCCGCGAGTCGTCCACTCGCATTGATGCGGGGTCCGAGCTTAAACGATATATCAACCGGTCTCACTCCGTGGCGGGCCGTCATTCCAGATACATTCATCAGACTGCTCAGACCCTTTCGTTTGGTCTGAGAAAGTGCTTTCAGGCCGATGCGTGTAAAGATCCGGTTCTCTTTGGTTAGCGGTACTAGATCGGCAATCGTCCCCATGGATACAAAGTCGAGATAGTCTTTCAATATAATCTCAAAAGCCCGTGCCTCTTGGCGTTCCCGCTTTAACTTTAAAACTCCATGGACAAGTTTAAATACCAAGCCGACCGTACAGAAGTTCAAAGTTTGACATTCCTCCTCTCCAAATACGTGCGGATTGACAAGCAACACCCCTTCCGGCAAACGAGTCTTTGCCTGGTGGTGATCCACGATAAGCAAATCGCATCCCCGAGACAAAATGTACTGGGCCTCCTCAAAAGAGTTTGTCCCGCAGTCCAGAGCAATAAACAGATCCGCTTTGTCCCCGCAGTTTAGGGCCCGTTCTGCTGCCTTGCGACTTAGCCCATACCCTTCTTCGCTACGAAGTGGGACAATGAATTTCGGGTACGTATTGAACCTTTGGAGTATATCCACAAGCAATGCGGTACTTGTGACTCCGTCGACATCGTAGTCTCCACAAATTACGATTCGTTGACCTTGGTCGATCGCTTGGCAAATGCGATGAGCCGCTTTTTCAAGGTTATGTATTTCGAATGGGTCGGATATTTCACTAAGGTGCGGGTAAAGAAATCGCCTGGCTTCGTCGCTGTCCTCAAATCCAGCCTTCGCCACGAGCTCTGCGGTTGAGGGACTAATGTTGAGCTTTCTGCACAACGTCCCAACTATAGATGCAGGAGATGGTTTGTATTCCCAACGAGCCAAGACAGTTATCAGCTGCCCTCCTTGACTTCTTTGGCACCAGCCTGCCACTCGTATTCGGGTGCAATATCGTGGCCCTTCTCGACGCTGCGGCGATCGCCTTTGTGCCACCAGTAAAATACAGGGCTAGCGATGAAGATCGAAGAAAAGGTTCCCGTCATTATGCCGATCATGAATGTGAAGGCGATGTCACTCACTACTCCAGTCCCAAAAACGTACAAGGAAACCGCTGCTAGTAATGTCGTAAAACTGGTTAGCAAAGAGCGTGAGAGAACCGCATTCAAAGCAGAGTTCACAATGTCGCGTAACTTAGCGGTTGGCTTTAGCTGTAGCTCTTCACGTATCCGGTCGAAAACGACAATGGTATCATTGAGAGAGTAACCCACAATTAGCAGAATGGCCGCAATCATAGGAGCGGTAAACTGGTGACCTGGAACCATGACAAAAACGCCAACCGTCAAAAGGATGTCGTGTACCGTCGCCACTATCGCACCTACCCCATAGCCAATTTCAAACCTGACAGCGATGTACAATAGGATGAGACCTAGGGAAATCCCAATCGCGATTATGGCATTCTTCTGAATTTCCTTGCCGATCGACGGCCCGATTTCATTGGTGCCGACTGCTTCGAAATTGGCTTTCGGAAAGGCGTTCTCCAGTGCGGCCAAGACCTTAGGACTTTCCTCGAACGGTGTCTGCAGTTTCAGCACTTCCACACCTCCGCCTAGCGGTGTTATGTACTGAGGCGTAACTTCACCAAGCTCCTGCTCAACAACGATCCGGTATATCTCCGATTCGTCTATCTTGGATTCGTATGCGAGTGAAACCTCGTCACCCCCGGTAAAGTCGATACCGAAAATCTTGTCCCATTTTGTATAAATTCCGACAACGCCAATTAGGACGACACACCACGAAATCGCAAACGCGGGTTTGCGAAAATTCAGGAAGGGAAACTTAGGATTTCTAACGACAGAAAGCATCTTAAACTTCTTCATCAGGTTGGTCTCGATGAGAAGCTCCAGTAATAGGCGATTAACAATCAAAGCACAGAACATAGTCGTTACGACACCGATCGCAAGAGTCAGACCGAAACCCTTAACCGGCCCGGTTCCATAGACGAACATGACGATGGATACGAGAAACGTCGTTACGTTGGCATCGAAGATCGTCGAAAACACCTTTTCAAATCCGCCCAAGAGCGATGATTTCAGTGTCTTACCCGTTCTCATTTCCTCTCGAATTCGTTCAAAGATGAGGATGTTGGCATCAACCGCCATACCAATGGTCAGGATCACCCCTGCAATTCCCGGCAATGTTAGGGTCGCTCCAACACTAGCAAGCGCCCCCAAAACGATCCCTAAATTGAGAACAACGGTAATCAGAGCAACCACACCACCAACCATGTAGTAGACGGTCATAAATGCAGCGACCAACGATACACCCCAGGTTGCGGCCCGCTTTCCAGATGAGATCGACTCCTTTGCGAGGGTGGGTCCCACTTCGTAGAGTTCGGCCACCTCGAGTTTAAACTCAAGCGGATTATTGAGCACATTGGCCAAATCGATGGCCTGTCGTTGCGTGAAACTTCCTGAAATCGATGCCCGCCCCCCGAGAATGGGCTCGTTCACATTTGGCGCTGAGTACAGCTTTCCATCTAGAACGATAGCCAAGCGACCTTGGCCCGCCAGCTTTGTGGTTATTTCCCCAAATCGTTTTGCCCCTTCACTACTGAAGCTCAGCGAGATCTCGTATCCGCCGACTGAATTCTGAACTGGGTTGGCGTTGTCCACATATTTACCAGTGAGGGCCGGATATCGACTAACGTAAAGATCTTCCTCAACAAACCGGTCGCCGGATTCCCGCGACAAGGTCATCGCTTGGTACCCGTAGGGTTCGGGTTGAATACCAGGCCTGTCGGTTAGGTGCACTTCGCGAAAGTCCAGTAGAGCTGGCCGTTTGATCTCTTCCAAGATTTCAGGATTGTCCTTGATACTGATTCCGGCCAACTGGACCTCAATCCGGTCGTCGCCGACGAGCCGGACAATCGGTTCGGATACGCCGTACAAGTTCACACGGCTCTGCATGATCTCGATAGCCTTGGAAAGTTTCTCCTCTCTCTCAATCTTTTCAATGCCCTCCAAAGCAGCCGGATCGACTTGAAGCGTCATAGCCACACCACCGGCAAGGTCCAGTCCTTTTCTCAGGTTGGCCTTCGAAACCCTCAACAAGGCGTTTAGCAAAATTCCGTTTCGCTTTTCGATGTTGTTAAGTGATGACTCGAGCGAGATTTGCGGAAAGTACTGCGACAGGTCAATACGCTCATCGTTACTTATCTTTTTCAGAGCCATGTAGACGCTTACCATCTCATCATCCGTTCGGGTCAATGCCTGAGATCGGTCAAGAATCTGATGAAACTCTTCGCTTTCAGAAGCCGTGCGCAAATACTCACCAAAGTCCTGGTCCTCCCAAGGGATTAGATAAGAGAGGGAGATTGCGACGATGACGATGGTCGCAATAAGTTTCCAAAGGTGCTTTCCGGACATGATTCGAAAGTTTGATTTCCTTATAAACGACAAAACCGCCAAAAGGGGCGAACACTAATGAATGTTTGTAGGGCCAGGAGGACTCTCATTCGCTGGAGAGAACCGTGGCAACTGCAGATTTGGTGATCTCGATTTTCGTGCCTTCCGCTACGCGAAGGACAAAACGATCGTCCTTCACGTTGGTGATGGTCCCATACAAACCACCTGAAGTAACGACATCAGCTCCTGAAGTGAGCTCAGTTATCATTTTCTGATGCTGCTTCTGCTTTTTTCGCTGGGGAGCGATGATAAGGAAATACATGGCTGCGAACATGAGAAGAATGGGCCACATTCCAGCAAGCGGGTTCGCACCCCCGCTCGGGGCTGCCTGAGCAATAATTGGTACTATAAGATCCATCTGTTGAGACATAAAAGTTTGCTTTGAAAGGTTTCTTGAAAAATGAAGTTGGATACTCAATCCAGCCGCATTTCAAAAAGCAAGCGAAGAAGAAGGGGGCTAAAACAAAACCAAGCCTAGATTTACCATCCTCAAAGAGCCCAAGCTCTCTAAACTTTACCGTTGTGAACACCTCCCATTCAAACAGCTGGACTGTAGCCGATTCAAGAGAACTCTATGGTTTCAAACGGTGGGGCAAACCTTACTATGGCATCGACTCGGACGGGTGCCTCTGTGTCAACCCAGCCGGCGACGAACGGTCCGTCTGGATCATCGACGTCGCCAAGGAAGCTTATTCCCTATTCAATCACGGCTATCTAGACTTGCAAGGTCGTGTCCAGGCCGAGTCACTTTTCTGGCAAATTTGCCAGAAACTTGAGAAAAGTGCGGGAAAGGGATACATTCCTGAAGAACTGGTCGAATTGAAGCAGATCTTAGCCGATCAGTACATTTACAATTTTTCCGTTTTCCAATCAATCCTAGATCACTGGGCCTTAGATCAGTTGTTTCCAGTGGCTCCGTTGACCCGTCTGAAAGAGCGTCTATCCGTAAGCGCCATTCTAGTAGATATCACTTGCGACAGCGACGGGAAGATCTCCAAATTCATAGACCTTGAGGACGAAAAAGAATATTTACCGCTACATTCCGTCAAAAAAACGAGCTCTACTTCCTTAGCTTTGTTTTGATTGGAGCTTACCAGGACATCATGGGTGATAATCACAATCTATTCGGCCGCGTTAACGAGGCACCCGTATTTCTCGAAGAAGATGAAGACGACGGCGTTTTCATCGAGGACACAATCAGGGGTGACCGCGTTAAAGATGTGCTAGAAGGCGTCCAGTTCAAATCCGACATGCTTTGTCGACTGATGAAAAAGTATATCGAAAAGGCTACAAAAAGTGAACTGGTAAAACCGAGACAAGGGGTCAAGTTCATGGAGATGGACGAAAATATTATGCAGAAAAAGACCTACATGGAATTCTCAAAGAAACCCAAAAAGAAGACGGGGCAGAAAAAGCAAGCCAATATCTACTCGGATATGAATCCCACAATCTAGACACCGTGGAACCTGAAAACAATATAGTATTCTTCGATGGAGAGTGTGGACTCTGCGACACCTGCGTTCGATGGATCATGGCGATCGATGATGCAAGGGTAATCCGGTTTGCCCCCCTTCAGGGCGAAACCGCTGTGAGACTGTTGCCAAAGGATTTGCGTCTCGAAGAGAACCTGAAGACGATCGTCTATCTAGCACCGGACAACGAGCGGTACTTGAAATCCGATGCCGTGATTGAAATTCTTAGTAGAATTGGTGGTTTCTGGAAAGCGTGCAGAATAGGGAAGCTACTCCCGACTGGATTCCGAGACTGGTTCTACGATCGTATTGCTGAAAGACGGCGGTCACTAGTTTCGAAAGCGTCCTGCCCTATTCCAAGTGCCGACCAGCAGACCCGTCTACTGCCCTAGAATCTGGGATGAGGATCCAAGCCGCAACTGGAATTAGTCGCATCAAAAGCGTTTCAATTGCTCGCTTGCCTTTCATTTTCCAACCGTCATAAGAGGCAATCTTTTAACTTGGGACATACCGAAAATTCTAAAAAAATTATCATGACGACTGACATCATTGACATCAATGCCCGCGAAATCATCGATTCTCGCGGCAATCCCACCGTCGAAGTTGACGTCATACTCGCTTCAGGAATCGTTGGCCGCGCCGCGGTCCCTTCCGGAGCCAGTACAGGCGAGAATGAAGCCCTCGAGCTTCGAGACGGCGCGTTACCAGTACAACAAGTCTCAAAGGGCGCGAGTAGTCGCTATCTGGGCAAGGGCGTGCTCAAAGCAGTCTCAAATATCCATGACAAGATTCTTCCCGAGATCGTAGGTATCGACGCCTGCGATCAAGTATCCGTTGACGGAGCGATGCTCGCTCTAGATGGCACCAAAAACAAAGCGAAGCTCGGAGCAAATGCCATTTTAGGTGTTTCCCTTGCTGCAGCTAAGGCCGCTGCTCAAGCTTCAGGTCTCGAACTTTACAAGTACCTGGGTGGACCAAACGCGAAGGTTCTTCCCGTACCGATGATGAATATTTTGAATGGCGGAGCTCACTCCGACGCTCCGATCGATATTCAGGAATTCATGATCATGCCCAAGGGAGCGAGCAGTTTCCGGGAAGCCCTCCGTATGGGAGCGGAAATTTTCCATGCACTTAAAGGTGTTCTCAAGGCAAATGGACTGTCGACGGCCGTGGGTGACGAGGGCGGATTTGCCCCGGCACTAGGCTCCAACGAGCATGCTCTAGAGGTAATCGCTGCCGCGACTAAGAAAGCTGGATACAAACTGGGTAAAGACATTTTTATCGCTTTGGATGTAGCTGCTAGCGAATTCTACAAGAAAAGGAAGTACGTATTCGACAAGTCTGACGGATCCAAGAAGAACAGCACCGAAATGGTGGCCTTTTTAAAGGACTTGGCCGATCGCTTTCCTATTATTTCAATCGAAGACGGATTGGACGAGAGCGACTGGAAAGGCTGGAAACACCTAACCGATGAGATGGGTGCCACGACTCAGCTCGTAGGAGATGACCTTTTCGTTACGAACACTGAGTTCCTCAAAAAGGGAATCGATCTCGGAGTAGCCAACTCAATTTTGGTTAAGGTCAATCAAATTGGGTCCTTGACCGAAACTTTGGACGCTATCGAAATGGCCAAGCAGGCTTCCTACACTTCAGTCATTTCCCACCGTTCGGGCGAAACAGAAGACACCACCATCGCGGACATCGCAGTGGCAACCAATGCCGGCCAAATCAAAACCGGCTCCCTTTGCCGCAGCGACCGAGTCGCAAAGTACAATCAACTTCTTCGCATCGAAGAGGAGCTGGGTCCAAATGCGGTGTACGGCGGCAAGCTGTAAGACTCGCGGACTACCCCATTTCGAGGCTCGCGGTATCACTGCTGCGAGCTTCTTCAATTCCTTCGGGCCAGCACTGGCAAATCATCGCTTCGTTTCAACTGCTCGGTGTCGTCCGGACAGTATCCCTCTTACATTTAGTTTTTCTTCGGCCAAAACCGCATAGCAAATGCTCATTATATTCGACGTAGATGGAACCCTTATCAGTGGTGAAGAATATGACTGGAAATCCTTCAACGCCGCCTTTACTGAAATAACAGGGAAAACCTTTTCGGTTGAATTTTGGAAAACGCTCGACGAAGTGACCGCCTCGGCAATCGTGCACGAGGGCTTGTCTGAGTTAGACATCGAGGAGCGGACTCGTATTGAAGGTCTGGTTAAGAACCGTTGCCTCGAAAATCTGAAAGTCGAGAGACAGAGAACCCCCAACGCATTTTTCAGCACCTATGAAACAAGGGAGCTTTTGGAGTATCTTAGGGAACACCACGAATATGACATAGCCATCGCTACTGGTGATTGGTATGACACGATTCGATATAAACTAGAAGTAGCGGGTATCGATTTGGAGCGCTTTATTCACGCAACCTCTTCGGATGCACCTATCCGCTCAGAAATCATTTCTATCGCGGCGGAACGCTCTTTCCGGCCATTGGAAGACGTCGTTTACGTCGGCGACGGCACCTGGGATATCCGGGCCTGCAGAACCTTGGGCATTCCCTTTATCGGAACCGGAAGCCGAATCGAGGCACTTGAAAGCCAAGGAGCCACCTGTATACTTCCCCAAATTCGAAAGGATCCGTTTCTCAAAATTCTATCGGAAATCAAAAACGGAGCTCGCTAGGGAATTCAAATCGCCACGGTTTCGGAATTCACTCACATGAACAAATTGGGAAAGATCGCGGACACGATCAGTACCTCAATTATTCCAATAACGCCAATAAACGCCAGCAAGGCTGACCAGGTACGCAGTGTTTCCTTTTCTGTGAAACCGCTGAGCTTGCAGACAATCCAAAATCCACTGTCATTCATCCAGGATCCTACTTGAGACCCAAAGGCAATGGCAGCAAAAAGGTAAATCGGACTGTAGTCGAGATCGATTCCGCTGCCAATGATCGCTGCAACGATTCCTGAGGTCGTAATCATGGAGACGGTTCCCGAACCCTGAGCTACTTTGAGTACGGCTGCGACAACCCAGGAGAGGATAATCAGCGACAACCCCGTATCCTTGGAAGCCATTCTAATAGCATCGCCTACTCCTGCATGACGTATCATGGCCCCAAATGCCCCCCCAGCCGAGGTGATGAGAATGATCGTACCCGCGGTTCCCAGCGGACCTTCCATCACATTTCCCAACGACTTAAGACTTACGCCCTTTTGCTTCGCTAGCGTATACAGCGCTATCAGAGTCCCAATGAACATAGCGACGTTTTTGTTTCCAAGAATCTCCATCGCACTGTAAAAGGTCCCTTCTGTGGTCCAAATCGCCAAAAAGGATGTGAAAGCTATCAGAAAGACCGGAAGCGCTACCGGCAACATAGATACGAGAAATGAAGGGAGCTCATTGTCCTTTTTCGACACGATCGCCTCGATATCGGCAATTTTAATGCCAGGACTCTCACGAAACTGAATATTCATTCGGCCATCAAGCCACTTGCCAAAATAGAGACCTGCAAATGCAGGAATGACACCCAATCCAATTCCCGATAAAATAGTGAATCCAAGATTTAGGTTCAATGTTTCCACCATTACTAGAGGACCTGGAGTCGGCGGGACTAATCCATGTGTAATTACCCCTCCACTACACGTCGCCATGACAAAATAAAGGTAGTGTTTACCTAAACGGAATGCGAGCGCCTGAGCCAAAGGGATGAGGAGAAAAAATACGGTGTCGAAAAATACCGGTATAGACAAAAAGAAGGAGCATAAAACTAGTGCCACGCCAGCTCGTTTCTCACCCAGCGTTCTGACCATACCGCGAACAATCCTGTCAGCCGCACCACTTTCCATCAGGCTGACCCCAATAATCGCCGCCAAAGCGATTACCCAAGCGATCTTACCCGCAGTTGAGCCAAACTCAGTCATCGACAATCCAATCGCAGTTACGATATGATTATCTCCTTCGCCTCCTGGAAGACTTGATGAGAGCGCACCGACCAACACTGCTGCCAATATCAGCGAAATAAAAGCGTGTATGCGAAACACTGCGATAGCTACGACTACGAAAAGTATTCCAAGAACCAATACAGTGAACGGCCAGTAGGATCCAGAAGCTTCCGTTTGAGCGAGAAGATGCAAATGCATAGAGAAGAGGTAGCGAATGTGGAGTTGATAGAAATTATTCCATTTTAGGAAAATTAATTCAAAACCCTGAACACCAAGAGCGTCCCGGCAACCAAAATTTGCCAAAAAGAAGCCCTATCGAGTGTTAAACAAGATTCAAAAATGGAGGAGGGAAGGATTTGATTATCCCTATCCAGCTGCATTGGAACGTGCTCTTTTCCCCTATTTAATGAAAATCAGCCCAACCTCAAACTACAAACATTCTAGAATAAACGAACGATAAAGCACCCCCAGTGCGAGCCCCAGTTGAATGGAATCGGGCGATCTACGAGCACCGACCCAATAGCTTCTTACGCTTATTCTTCCAGCGCCTCTTCAATCACAGGACCAATCACGCTTGCCCACAGAGCGTTTCCCTTGTCGCTTAGATGAAGCCCATCCTTAGCGAACAAACTTTCGTCTGGTGGCGATCCCGTAGCTAGCATCGGTGTAGCTATATCCGCATAGTAAAGAGCTTTACTATTGGCCGCCAACGTCTGGACCTCTTGATTCACAGTTTCCATTTTATTCCAAAGACTCGCCCGCTTGATACTGGGTTTAATGGGGATGTACACGACCTTAGTTCCCGGCAGCTTGACTCTTACCTGGTTCGCAAACGTCTCGAAATCCTTGACAACCTGTTCCGTCGACTTGCCCGCTCCGATATCGTTGTCCCCTTCGTACAGCACAATGACCTTCGGCTTGTAAGGTGAAACGATGCGATCAAAAAAATAGATACAATCCGATGTTTGCGAGCCGCCAAATCCCCGGTTGATGGAATCGATCTCCGGAAACGCTCTTGCCGTATCCCAGCGGCGAATCGATGAGCTTCCGAGAAAGAGGACTTTGCCATGTTCAGGCATGGAAGCCTTATCTGCCGCTTCAAATGCGGCAATGGCATCGTCAAAGCGATGCGGATCCGCCACTACTTCATCCGCGAAAGCGTTCGGAAACAAACCTCTAAGCAAAATTAAAGCACCAAAAACTGCTTTTGCGAAAAGAAAGAAATGCTTAATACCGCTAACTACCCTCAACTTATTTTTTAAATGTTTAATGATCATCGCGTCAACTCAGTGACGAAAATTCTTATCGATTTTAAAACTTGAAAACCACTGCAGAACCCTGAACAGGCACTAAGAGACAAACATCGATTTTACTAATCTCAACAGAAATCGAACATTGCCAAAGGCAGGCGAATCAAGCAAAGAATGGAATAGTTAAGGGCGTTATATCTACGATACTTTGTGAGATTAGAACGATTAATACCTTCTGTTTAATTGAAGTACCACCTCAATTATATTCGTCAGCTGTTTCATCAAGAAATAATCAAAAAATACCGGAGAAGTAGTAGTCGCAAGACACTCAACTCACATGAAGCTTTCACTAAAAAAAGCCAAAAGGCCTAATCGACGTTTATCGGTCTCAACCATAATTCTTTCATTCGTCCTTTGGGGAAGCAACAAAACTGAGCCCTCTACACAAGACATAAATTTTATGTCTTTCAATATTAGATATGGGACAGCCGACGATGGTGAAAACCACTGGAACGAGCGCAAACCGCTCGTATTTAATGTATTCACCGATCACGCTCCTGATGTGATAGGTTTGCAGGAAGCCCTCGATTTTCAGATCGAAGAGATACTGGAGAAGCATCCCCAATTTGCATATGTCGGAATCGGCCGAGAGCCTGATGGCCAAGGCGAGCACTGCGCTATTCTTTACTCAAAAGATTTATTTGAAATCTTGGAGCAAGATACGTTTTGGCTTTCGGATACACCCGAAACGCCATCTTGCAGCTGGGGAAACAAGCTCTTTCGGATATACACCTACGCGCGAATAGAAAACCGTGCCAACGGATCTCGATTCTACATTTTCAACACCCATTTTGACCACAGATCGGAGAGTGCCCGCGAAGAAAGTGCCCGCTTCCTGGTTGAACAAATCGCCAACCGCAAGCACCCAGAAGATCCCTATATCCTAATGGGCGATTTTAATGCTGGCGAAGATCAAACTCCGATCCTCACTCTCCTCGGTAAAAACAAGGCGTGGCCACACTCCAACGAGGCTCCTTTGGTCGACACCTTTCGCGTCCTCCACCCGGATGCACTTAGCGTGGGAACCGGAAACAAGTGGAAAGGAAAAGTAGACGGGAACAAGATCGACTATGTGTTCGCCGCCCCCACCATCAACGTAATAAAGGCGGAGATCATTCACAATAATGATAACGGCCGCTACCCTTCCGACCACTACCCCGTAACAGCTAAGGTCCGCTTTTGAGACTATGAGTAACGCATGGGGCTAAGCCGTTGGGCGGTAATTCAATCCTGAGACAAATCCTAAGTTAGGTACTTTCTTACCCTTTAAAGCTAACAACCAATCGTCTTCGGACTGCTGCCAAAACCACGATCTTCCTGAATCTTAGGTCTTATTTTATCGCCAATGGTTTTAGTTTCCAGATCTTGCTAGCGTACTCGCTTATAGTCCGATCCGAAGAGAACTTACCCACACGTGCTGTATTTAGTATTGCCATACGAGCCCAGCGACTCTTATCTTTAAAAGTTTCATCCACCTTTTCTTGGCACTCGCAATATGCTTTAAAGTCTGCCAATACCTTAAAGGGGTCCCCTCCTTCCAGCAGGCTGTCTTTTAAAGGTTTTAGTACTCCTGGTTCGCCCGACGAAAAGTAGTTTGACCCCACCCAATCGACGATCGCCTTCAGGTTTTTATCCTTATTGTAGTATTTGGAAGGGTCATACCCTTTCTTATCAAGCTCCGCAACTCCATCAACATCAAGCCCAAAGATAAAGATATTGTCGTCTCCTACCTCCTCTTTGATCTCAATATTCGCTCCGTCAAGTGTTCCAATGGTCAACGCCCCGTTGAGCGCCAGCTTCATGTTCCCAGTGCCCGAAGCTTCCTTGCCAGCAGTAGAGATTTGCTCCGATAGATCTGCAGCTGGGATAATTCGAGCGGCCAAGGAAACGCGGTAGTTGGGAAGAAAAGCCACTTTCAGTTTTCCGCCAATTCGCTCGTCGTTGTTGACGATGTCACCTACTGCGTTGATCGCCTTGATGATCGTTTTGGCAAGATAGTAACCTGGTGCTGCCTTGGCTCCAAAAATGAATACACGCGGGACGATATCGAGGTTTGGATTTTGCAGCAACTTACGATACAAGTGCAGGATGTGCAATAGGCTCAGATGTTGACGTTTATACTCATGAAGTCGTTTTATCTGCACATCAAACATTGCCGCAGGATCGACTTCTATTCCACAATCTTGCTTGATGACCTCAGCGAGAGCAACCTTATTGGCGTATTTAATATCCATATACGCCTTTTGGAAGGAATTGTCATCCGCATACCTTTCCAAACCCTGAATCTCATTTAGATTCTTGCTCCAAGTTTTTCCAATCTTTGAATCTATCAAACGCGACAATTCCCGATTACAGGCCCGCAGCCAGCGGCGCGGAGTGATTCCATTCGTCATGTTGGTAAACTTCCCTGGGTAAAGAGCTTCAAAAGTTGGGAAAAGTCGGGTTTTGAGCAACTCCGAGTGAATCGCTGCCACCCCATTGACCGTATGACTCGCAACCACAGCCAGGTTGGCCATGCGAACCATCTTGGGGTGACTCTCTTCGATGATCGACACATCGCGCTTCATAGCATTGTCCCCCGGCCATTTCTCTTCCACCGTATCCATAAGCCGACTATTAATATCGTAAATAATATTTAGATGGCGAGGGAGTACCTTTTCAAAAAGAGGTACACTCCAGCGTTCGAGAGCTTCCGGAAGCAAGGTGTGATTCGTATAGGCAAAGGTTTTGTTTATAAGGCTCCAGACGAGATCCCATTCCAGACCTTCTTCATCAATCAGTATCCGTATTAGCTCTACCACGGCGATGGCCGGGTGAGTATCGTTCAACTGGATTGCGACTTGTTTTGGAAAATCTTCCCAGTTATCAAACGTAGTGCGGAAGCGGCGAATGATATCGTGGAGGGAACACGTTACGAAGAAGTACTGCTGTACCAAGCGCAGCTCTTTGCCATTTTCGGTTCGGTCGTTGGGATAGAGCACCTTTGAAATCGTTTCCCCAATCGCTTTTTCCCGAACCGCCTCAACGTAGTCTCCTTTGTTGAACTCGTCCAAATCGAAATCCTCGGACGAACGAGAAGACCACAGTCTAAGGAAGTTCACCGTTTTCGTGTCGTATCCGGCTATTGGAATATCGAAGGGAACTCCTTCGATCGTCTTAGTATCCACCCACTCTTCCCTGTAGTCGCCTTTCGCGTCGAAAACTTGCTCCACTCTTCCGTAAAGATTGATATGCTGGGTGTACTCTGGACGAACGATCTCCCAAGGGGTCCCAAATTTCCTCCAGCTGTCGGGATGCTCGATTTGGTGACCATCGACAAATTCCTGTTTAAACAAACCGAATTCGTAATAGATTCCATACCCAATCGCCGGTAAATCCAGTGTCGCCAACGAATCAAGAAAACAGGCTGCGAGGCGGCCGAGGCCCCCATTCCCCAAGCCCATGTCTATTTCCTCTTCAACTACCTCATCCCAGTCTAGACCGAACGACTCAATCGCCTCCCGAGCTTCTTCGTATACCCCCGTATTGTACATGTTGTTGACGAGCATTCTACCCATCAGGTACTCCATCGACAAATAATAGGTGCGGCGGGTCTTCTTGCTGAAATGGACTCCTTGAGTTTCGATCATGTTGGTCACCATCCGGTCGCGAACAGCCAACGATAGGCAGTGCCACCAATCGTGTCTCGTCGCCCTTGAGACATCATGGGCCAAAGTTAGCTTTAGGTGCTGTAGTATAGCACTCTTTAAAGGAGGATGCGGGCAGTTGCATCCATAGTCCTTTTTTTTCTTAGAAGTGGTTTTCTTTTTTGCGACAGTATTCATATCCAATTTTTAGACCTGAAAGATCGACCCAGAGGCGATAGGCATCGATCCGCAAGTGACAAGCCTTTCCTGTGCCAATTTCTTGTTAGAATCTACATCAGTGACGAAAGGGATCTAATCCAGTCCAATTCGAGGCCATTCTCATGCTTTGACGCTTTTTTGGACCAACTTGTACGAAACTCTGATCGGACTATTACAGTTCGGCTTTGTAAGAGTCAACACTTCCCCTGTGAAACCGGCGATTCAATTCCCTTCTCGGGATTTCAATAAAAGTTGGCCTCCCATCTGGATCGGCCAAAGGATTTTTCGTTTCAAAAAGTTCTTCGAGGAGACTGGGAATCTCATCATCTCCCGGAGTCGGGGTCCCATTGACCACTCTCCTCGAGGCATGATTCGCCAGTCGATCCTCGTTGGCGTTCTTATTCTTGTCGCTCAGATCGCCGCGTCGCAGCAGATCAACCAAATCGCTCACGAAAGTGCCTGCATCCCCTTCCGGAAGCCAAGTAGGGACCGATTCTATACGGAAAAAATTCCGGCCGAAGGGGGATGCGATAAAACCATACGTCTCGAGCAATTCCATATTGTCACTCAACACGGCGGAGGACACCGGATCCAGTCCCAAGGGAATTGGCAAAAGCAAGGCCTGGCTTTGCACTGATTGGTTTCGGTAAGCGATAAGAACGCGCTCATACCAAATTCTCCTTTGAGCGGCTCTCGCGTCCAAAAACACGATTCCCGACTCCGTATCGAATAAAGCCAAGTCTCCCCGGGCCCACCCCACGAATTGCCAAGATCGGTCAAGAGAAGATGGGGTTGGAACCTCCGTTACATGATGACCTTCAGACGGAGCCCCTACGGTCAAAACCCCGTGCTCAGTTTCCTCGCACGCCGGACCTTCGCGGGTAACGGGACCGCTCTCTGCCCGAGTCCTCGAAGATTCCGTCTGCGAGATTTCCTTCGGTGCATGAACTGGTTGGGTCGATGTTTTTGCGACCAAACGGTTTGCTTTTCTGAGCCCAAGCTCAACCGGTGCCACACCGATTTCTACGGTTTCCTTAAGAGCTTTCAAAATCGAGCGAACCGCAAAACCTCGTACACTCGCCTCGTTTCTAAATCGAATTTCACTTTTTGCCGGATGCACATTCACATCCACCTGGGACGGAGGTATCTCTAGAAAGAGAAAGCCCACCGGATACCGGCCTTTCGGAATATGACCGTGATAGGATTCAATCAGTGCGTAACCCAAGGTACGGTTCTCGACCGGGCGGTTATTAACAAAAAACAGCATCTCATGGCGACTCGAACGCGAGTGTCCTGGAGCCCCAATCAATCCGCTCAGGCGCAGTCCACCTTCCTCTTCATCGACCTCGATGAGATTTCCCGTCGCTGCCTTGCCAAAAATCTCCATTACTCGGTCTTTCAATTTCGGGCAGGCCGGGGTTTGGAAGAGCATCCTTCCATCGTCTATCAAAGCGAAGGAGACCTCAGGGTGAGCAAGAGCATGCAAACGCGTATTGTGAACGATGTGCGCCGACTCCGTCGCGACTGTTTTCACAAACTTCCTACGTGCCGGAACCGAATTGAAAAGTTGCGATACTGTAATTCGGGTTCCGGGAGGCATGCCACATTCGCGGCAACGAATCAGTTTGCCTGCATCTATCAGTACTTCTGTTCCACCTTCCGATCCGGGCTCCCGTGTTTGTAGAAGAAAACGTGATACTGATGCAATAGAAGGAATTGCCTCGCCGCGGAACCCCATGGATGAGAGTCGATTCAAGTCACTTGCACTCTTGATCTTGCTGGTTGCGTGTCGCTCGAGAGAAAGCAGAGCGTCATCCTTGCTCATTCCGCATCCATTATCTTCGATGCGAATATAGTTTGAGCCACCCTTTTTAAACTCTACTTCAATCGAAGTCGCTCCTGCATCCAGGCTGTTCTCAACTAGTTCCTTAACGATTGATGCTGGCCGCTCGATGACCTCACCCGCTGCGATCTGATTCGCAACCTGATCAGAAAGTATAGAAATCCTAGCCATAGAAAAATGGCTAGATCAAGAACCGTAGGCCTTGTTCCAACGATTCAGTTGCCTCTTTATCTGCTTAGGTCCCGGCATGCCTGTTCCTTCCCGCAACCCAAAGGCACGGTCTAGATCGAAGACGCACGTCCATTCTCTCTTGAGCGTTGGGTGGATCTTTTCGGCGTCTTTTTGCGGGACCTGACTCAAGGGTATATTTAGCTTTTCTGCTCTCGCTACCATCGCTCCCACCACATGATGGGCATCGCGGAATGCCACACCTTGCTCCACCAGCCAGTCGGCCAAATCGGTTGCCAAAAGCCCAGGATCGGCTACGGCAACCTCACACCGAGCCCTGTTGAAACGCATACCAGTAATCGTTCCTGTTAAAACCTGCAGGCATAGCTCGATTTGGTCGAAGCTATCGAACACTTGAACCTTGTCTTCCTGTAAATCGCGATTGTAAGTCAAGGGTAGCCCCTTAACCATCGTGTAAAGGGATTGGAGATTTCCGATAATTCGACCGGATTTTCCTCGTAGTAATTCCATTGAATCAGGATTTTTTTTCTGCGGCATCAAGCTCGAACCCGTGCAAAACGCTTCGGGTAGATTCACGTATCCAAACTCGGTACTATTCCACAAAATGACGTCCTCGGAGATTCGAGAGAAATGGGTGGCGCAACTCGCGCAGGCGTGACCGAAATCCAAGAACAGGTCGCGGTCCGCAACTGCATCCATGCTGTTCGTTGTAACGCGAGGCTTTCCCTTCGCATCGACAAATCCCAATTCCTTGGCAGTAAATTCCCGATCGATCGGCAATGTCGTTCCCGCGATTGCACCAGAACCCAATGGACACCAATTGGAATCGTCATGCAGTCTTTTGAAGCGATTGACATCCCGACTGAACATTTCCACGTAAGCCAGTAAGTGGTGAGCGACCGAAACCGGCTGGGCTCGTTGCAAGTGCGTGTATCCAGGAATCGATACGCTTTGATTATTTTCAGCGACCTTTAAAATCGACTTCTGTAGCGTTTTCAATAACGACAGGATACGTTCACAGGCAGACTTAAAAAAGAGACGTGAATCCGTCGCCACTTGGTCATTCCGGCTCCGTGCCGTATGCATTTTAGCCGCTTCAGGAGCTATTTTAGTCAAGGCTTGCTCGATGTTCATGTGAACATCCTCAAATGCGGAATTCCATTTTAGTTTTCCGTCCGCAACCTGCTTTTCTATAATCTTGAGTCCTTTGTGTATGGCCTGGAGCTCTCTGCGAGTGAGCAATCCGACATGGTGTAGCATTGAGGTGTGTGCCCGGTTTACCGCGATATCGAACGGGGCCAGGCGTTTGTCGAATGAAACCGATTCGCCGAACATCAACATTAGTTCAGCCGGTCCCTTAGAAAAGCGTCCACCCCATGTAGCCTGCGATTTTTTACCCATGCGTTAAGATGCTTTAAAAGGCCTTCCTGAAGGCAATACAATAGTGATCTCCACCAAAGACAGGGCCCGAAGTAATTATAATAAGCTCAACTTACCGACAAATCGGCAACCGCATCGTCAACTCAACGTCTAATTCACGAATGCGAACTTAACGAACTCAATTCCAGCATGCGAGCAGGCGCCCATTACCCTGACCACCATTTCATGGACCGTCTTTTCTTCCAGTGCTAATGTGGTGCGAGCTTCCACCAGATTCGATTCACTACCTTCCTGTAAACGGCTGAGAATTGTCTCCAGTTGCCAATAACGAGGTGTTTCCGACCAGTCTTAAGGATAGTCATTCAAGAGTGCTTGGCCATTGGCCAAAATCAGCACAATCTGCTCGTCAGACATTTAAACGGCTTCGTCCTGTTGAATTCTGCCTGACAAGCTAAAACTAATGTCCGCTTCCTGTTTTTGAAGATTGGAGCTAACCATTAAGTAAAACAGCAGCAGGAATACGACATCGACAATAGGTGCAATCGGTAGCTCCAAAATTCCAATACGAACTCGCTTCCCCCTTTTACTGGATCGCTTTATATTCATTCCCCTTGAACCATCCCGTAAATGTAGTCGCTGATCCCCGCTTTGGTCGCTACTGAATCACTTGCTTCACATTCTAAAACTTAGTCACTTGATCCGCCCTAATGTGAAGCTTGATTTCGAGGTAGAGCTCCTCTATTTTAGGAAATCGGGTCCTCCAGCTGACCCTCTTCGACTTTCGAGCTTTCCAGATAAACCGTCCCGTCTTTTTAAATCTAAAGAATGATGCGATTAGAAAGGTCCTCGGGCGTTTAACAACCGGTCGATTCGGGCAGTTCGAGCACCACTCGGTGCTCTGCATGCGAAAGCGATCTGACACGCAGAAAACCACGTCAACCTTGGGAGCCATCGGGACGCTCGATGCGTCTCGTCATTTGAGCGGCAACCTCGACTTCTTTTACGTCACCAGGGTAAAGAATCTCCTTTGCCATCGATAAACCGACCCGAGTCCGATACTGTCAACGCCTCGATGGTAGGAATCATCTTCGAAACCGAGTCTTCCACCGCCAGCGTGGCCCCTGGTCCCCCCATCTCGGTTGCTACCCAGCCGGGACTAATTGAGACAGCGATTCGTTTGCTTCCTTCGTAAATTGAAGCGAGTCTGACCGTCAGCATGTTGAGAGCAACCTTGCTGATTGCGTAGGAATCTCCGTCGGACATCCCCTTACCTCCCCAATCAAGTGAACCAAGTCTTGAAGATAGTTGGACCACTTTAGCCGATTGGGAAAGAAACGGATTGAGCGACTGCACTAGCATGGCCGGACCGACTGCATTCGTTTCCAGTGTTTCCCGAAACGAATCCCGATTCCAATCGAGGAAGCGCTCATTTATTAAAATTCCCGCGTTCGAGATCAGTAGGTCAATCGTAACTGCTCTTTCGTTCAACACCTGATTTAATGCTTGGATGCTTTTGTCCGACGCAACATCCAAGGGCTCAACCAAGATGTTCACTGCTCCTTTTAGCAGTCCAGTCAGTTGGTTCGCCTTTTCCGGCGTTCTACAGGTAGCGATAACCGAATACCCTGAGCGTGCATACTGCCTAACAAACTCTAAACCAATTCCTCTGCTTGCACCTGTTACAAGAACTGTGGTCATTTTAGTCTGGTTCCCATTGCCTAGCATTGTTGAAACAAAACGAGTGAATTTGCAAGCCAGCCTGAAACGAGGATACTCTTAATTCTCAATTTTGCCTGCGGCCCTTTTCCAAGAAGGGAATCCTCTCCTTAGTTTATAGTCATTTTCATAGCCGGTTTTCTCCAAATTCCGCCAAGCTATCTTGCTGAAAAACCACTGTAACAATAACAGATAATCGGAACCTTTTTATCGTCTAGATCCTCCTGAACCGTCTTTCGATTGGCATTTAGAGCCCCCTTTTTGTGCACCTCCCGGTAGTGCATTGGCAGTCTGACATCGATGAATAAAGCTTTCCCATTCTCCATAAGACCCATCGCTTTTTTCGCAGTGGTCTTTTTAGCAGACTTCCAGGACACAGGGGATAGGATGTTCATCAGCAATCGTTTTTGCTGCGAGGCTAAAACCATAACGACATAGGTCACCGATAATTTTTGGGTTTAAATCGTCTGCTCAAGAAGCGGGCTATCGTTTACTCTGCCACTTGACGATCGTAATCCAACCCCAAAACGATCGTTTTCGGATCACTAAAACGGTGACTAATAAACGAGCAATCCCAGCTACTCGGTCCACTGAAATAGTTGGAATTGGCCTCCTAGACTTTCATAGAGTGATGAAACCGATGCATAATGGGACTGACCAGTACAGCACGAAGTCACTGGTCCCATTTTTCGGACACGTCCACATTGCTGTGATACCATAGTACGTTGCTATTAAATACAATTTTATCGATCACTAATTTCTCCGTGCTTATTCCCAGAATAGCAAAGACCACGATATTGACGATCGACAAAAAAAGAATTTCTCTTGGATAAAATCGCAACGCAAATGAAGAATTCATTTTCAGGTAGCGGTGATGAAATTGATTTAATCGCCAGAAAAACGGAAGGAAATGATTGAGCTAGTACCAAACGTCAAACAAGATCGATACGATCAGAGCAGCGAGCTAAAACGGCATTTCAGATTGATTAAGAAGTCAGATTTAGTTCTTCGTGCTTCGGACAAATGCCGCCACATCAAGAGTCGCCTCAAACAGAGTTAGAACGACCATGTTACAAAACTGCAAAGACACCGTTCTTGCCCAGATGACTCAACCGTTGTCGGTAATCCCGGTGATAGGCTAGCTACCGTTCCTTATGGCCACTCGTTGTGTGGGCTGCGTTTCTAAACGGGAACAAATGGAAAAAATTATGCGATGTTTTTGATTTTTAGTTACAAGCATTTTAATGAAGCACCGTAAACCTGCAACAAGGTAATGAGGCTCGTTAATATTGATCTCATAGTTGACAAAATTATTCGTAAACCAGAACCCCTAACTGCAGATTGACCCTCACTTTCGTTCATACCAGACAACGTTTCCTGTCCAGTGGCCCGCAACAAGAAAATCTAGATCCCCATCCCCGTCCATGTCCTCGGCCCGCATGTCGTAGGAACCCTGGTTCACATCAATGACATGCTTCGTGAAATTCGCTTCCCCGTCGTTTTCGTACCAGGCGACGACACCCGTTTCGTAGTGGCCGCAGGTCGCAGCATCCAAGTCGCCATCCCCATCCAAGTCTTCCAGCACTAGGCTGTGAGGACCCACTATCTTTGCATCGATTTCGACAAGCTCAAAATCCGGCCCCTTGAACCAGATCAAACCGAATCCGTGCCCTCGAGAGGCAAGCAGGTCCCCGACTCCATCCCCATTCAAGTCCCCTGGGATGATGTTAGAGGCACCGGGCTGCCCTTCCGCCAACAACCGCTTTTTCCAAGGCTTTTTCGGATCCTTGGGTTGCGTCCACCAGGCAAACCATTCCCCTCCGGGAAACCCAATCCCGCCCTTTGCCCCAGCCGCAATATCGGGACGACCGTCTCCGTCGACATCCCCAATGCCCATGTAGTGGGATCCACCCGGGGCGTCATGATCAGCGAAGATGTGACGGCTCCATTCACCATCCAATGAGCTGCTTCCAGGGGTTTCGTACCAGAGAATTGACTCTGGAATACTGGTCCTCTCAGGTTTTTGAAATGAGTTGGCTATCAGATCTTCTTTTCCGTCGAGGTTGACGTCACCGGTAATGACACAGTGGGTACCGAGAATTTCATCATCGAGCGTGTGATAGGTCCATTCACTCCCGCCAAACGGATCATCCGGGCATTCCAGCCAGAACAGCGTGAGGTTCGATCCTATAAAATCCGAATCGCCATCACCATCAACATCCAGCAAGCACGAGTGAATGCAATTGGCTCTTGGCCGATTTCGCGAAAGACCCGCTCGAAACTCATGTATCACCGTCGGCTCCCAATGAGGTCCTCGGTGCAGCGTCACCTCTCCCCCATAGGAAGCGATTACGTCTTCGTAGCCATCTCCGTCAAAATCGTTCGCCACGGCCGAGTTGATATCTCCTGAGCCAGGCCTTACGACTATATGCTTTTTCCAGTCGGGATTATTGGCACTGAGTGGCAAGGCTTGCCAAAGGCGCACATTGTCGTAACTTATAGATCCTTCCTTGCCTCTTGCCTTTAAATTAACTGAGGCTTTCGGAACATCCAATCGAGCATTCCGCATCAAAAAGGACGGGCCTCCTTCAATTTGAGCTACAACTTCCGATCCGCGTGTTTCAACCATCACGGTGTACCACCGATCCCGCTCGATATTCCAATCCGACTGTTGCAGAATCTGATCCTTATCGCCCTCTTTCTGGGAATTCCGGTCTTTCTGCAGCACCACGCCAGAGTCCGTTCCAAGAATAAGCCGAAAAATGTGCCCCGCCGTATCGGCAGTAATTCCTTCGTCAAACCCAATTTGGGCCGCAACCAACCCCCCAGATATCATAACCGACATTTCTAATATGCAATCACGGGCTTTCGCGTAAAGTCTAATGCTCGGAGTTGCGCCCGTGTGATAGTCTCGGCTGGCCTGAAAAGCTTTTGTTGATGGAATTCCAACAAGGGACCCATCTTTTACGCTCCATCGTGTTCCGTGTAGCGCTTTCCAGGCGGACTGCACGTCAGCGTTATCAAAACGGTCCTCGAACAATAGTTCCCCTTTGGTTGAAATCAATGGTTCCAATCCGAAAAGGCTCTCAAATATAGTCGTAATAAAACAGCAAATCGAAACCGCTAATACTTTATTCATATCCCGTACTATCAAACTTTCCCACAACAAAAATATCCGCTCGTCACTATCAATCGCTAAACGCTTCGCTTGTAACAATCAATTCGACGAGGTCCTTGAGGCCGTAATTTCGGGCCGCCAGTTCGTTGACGATGTCATCCACGATGGGACGATCGCCAAGATACAGTTCGCGCCCGAGAGCGTAAATGAGCATTTTCTCAACCAGGCAACGGGCAAACTGGTTCTTCCGATCCATAAGCAGGCCCTTCAATTCCGAAACGTCAGTAAAACTCTCGCCTGTAGCCAGAGTGCCCGACGTATCCACATTTCTATAGCTTATACCACCGTCGTCTTGATATTGCGAACGGTACGATCCAATGGGATCAAAACTCTCCAGAGCAAATCCGATCGGATCAATTTTGCGATGACAATCCGCACACGTTTCAACCTTACGATGTTTCGCTAGTTGTTCGCGAATTGTAGTCGCTCCACGAATATCGGGTTCGAGAGGCTCGACATCGGGCGGCGGAGGAGCGGGAGGCGTCCCCAGAATGTTCTCCAGCACCCAAATACCCCGCTTTACGGGTGAGGTCTCCACACCGTTGGAAGTAACGGTCAAAATGCTTGCTTGTCCTAGCACACCACCCCTAGGCGAGTTAACAGGAAGCCTCACCCTACTGAAGGAGTCAGAGTAGACGCCTTCAATACCGTACAAATCAGCGAGGTAGCCATTCACGTAGGTAAAGTCGGAGTGAATGAAATTTTCGATGCTTCGATTGTTTTGCAGTATATCCTCAAAAAACAAACGGGTCTCTTCTTTCATCAAGGGCTCCAACTCTCGGTCGTGATATTGACTAAACTTTTTCAAATCTGGCGGCATCGATCCCAATTCATTCAAGCGCAGCCAACTGTCGGTAAAGTGGTTCGAAAATGCTCTCGCCTTGGGATCCTTCAGCATCCGCAAAGCCTGAGCTACGATGGACTTTGAATCACCCAAACGATCGTTAAGCGCAGCATTTAGCAAGACTTCATCTGGCGTTGAACTCCAGAGGAAATAGGACAATCTCGATGCAATCGTGAAAGCCTTATTCTCATCCGGCTCGTCAAGCGGAGTTTCAACATAAATAAAATTGGGTGAAGACAGCATTGCCTTGAAAACCGTTTTAACCGCGTTGACTGCGTCATCTCCTAATTCACGCCGCTTTTGATAAAAGTCCACATAGCGATCAATCTCCGATGGGATCGAAGGACGTCGGAACGCTTTGAAGGCAAAATTTTCGATGATTCGCTCGATGCCTGATTCGGTAATATTCTCTACGAAACCTTCACCGTGAACTTGGAGCCAATCCGCCATTTCGTGTCCTGCTTCAGGCCCTTGGATCTCCATCCAATGAATTCGCATCCTCGGCCCTTGATACACGTCGGACAAGTATATTTCCTGGTTCTCCGCAGGCTGGGTAGCCACGCCGTCTCTCCAATTACTCGGGAGCACTTCCCGGTGGTACACTGGTGCGATTTTAGTCAGGACCCCCTTGAAGGGTCTAGGACCATTAGCGTATCGGACCACGGGGACGAACCCTTCGTCCATCCAAACCCTTACTTCATAGATTTTCGCCTCGTGGTCCATTAAAGGAATTCTGGCAACAATTCGATCCGAAGCATTGTAGCGTCGTCCTGGATACCCGATCTTCGGATCTGTCACGAGCACTTCCATCTTGATCGGCTCGTTTCTGTCGATCCCCAACAACTTAGAGTCGTATGGGTGCTCGCGATTAATACCCTCGGACTTAATTCGTATCGTGTAATAACCATCAGTTGGAACGCCCTTTTCAAAACGATCGGCATAGACCCTTTCCGACTTGCGGTCTCCATGACCTACATCCACATAGCTTCCATCCACGTTTACCTCAAACCAGATTTGGGGTCGGAAATGATAGGTCCGATCGCATAGGTCGTCTGGAGTGAACACTTCATGAATTGGGGTAATGTCCTGTTTGGCGAAGATTGCTTTCTCTATCGTTTGGGATGCGGCTTCTAGGTACTGTTCCAGCAAGTAGTCTGAGAGGATCAATTCTTCCCCCACATTGGTAAAGCCTTCGAATTTCTCGTCTGGTGGAAACGAAGCCGTCGGATCAAATGAATCGATATTCAAGCCGAACAGATCACGAATCGTGTAGCGATACTCGTAGCGATTGAGTCTCCGTAGGAGCGGAGCTTCATTGCTGGCACGACGGGCGTATGCTAGCTCCAATTCCCCAGTTATCCACGATACCATAGTGCGCAAATCCTTCAGTGATGGAGGGGGCTCTTCCTTGGGAGGCATTTCGCCAAGGTTGAGCACATCAAGAATCTCCTGCCAAACGTAGGCGGTGTCATCGCTCTGAAAATCAGTCCCGAGCGAGTCAAACCGGCGATCGCCTTTTTGCTTCTCCTCTCCGTGGCACTGGATGCAGTGCTGTTGTAGAAATTCGTTCGGATCGGTTCCCGTTTCTATATTTTGGGCATACGCAAAAAAACCTAAGGCTGGCGAGAGACAGAGAAAACACAGGGCACTCATCCGATGTGCTCTAACCAGGAAACTTTGGCAGTGCCGTTGTTTCGTAAGTGGACACCAACCAGGTGGATAGAGACGTCCTAGCTTAAGCCACCATACCAGCACTACATTGAACTTCGAATACCAGTACAATACAAATGAGCTTCTCTTAACTAAACCCATCCAGTGAACCGGTGCTTGTACCGAACTGCTCAACTTCCAAACCGAAACGCTGCAACATGGAAACGTACAGGTTGCAGGCGGGTGTCTGTCGTCCTGAGGTTTTTGGATACTTTTTATGTTCTCCGTGGTTAAAGCCACCCCCGGCGAGTATAAGCGGTAGGTCTCGATTAGAATGAGAATTGGCATTTCCCATTCCACTACCAAAAAGTACCATGGTCTTGTCCAACAAGGAAGCGTCGTTGGATATTTGCGTACGCTTCAAATCTTCCAGAAAACTTGCGAAAGCAGTGGTATGAAAGGTTTCGATGATCGACAGTTGCTCGAGCCGACTCTCATCGTGTCCGTGGTGCGTCAGAAAATGGTAACCTTGAGTCACACCCGGAAGACCGGAGTCCCCGCTCCATCCGTCTATACCACAAGTGACAATCCGGGTGGAATCGGTTTGTAGGGCTAGCTTCATCAATTCATAGAAAACTGGAACCTCCCCATAGAAATCTTCCGGCAAGGGTCGAGGCAATTGGTAATCAGTTTTTGGCTTAGGCATTCGGAGCCACGCTTCCGATTGGGTTAACCGTTTCTCAACTTCTCGAATTGACGTAAAATACTCATCAAGCTTGTCCACATCGTTCCGGCTGATTCTCTTTTTCAGAGCCACCGCATCCTCCCCCACAATATCTAGGATGCTAGCGTTCAGTTTATTGGAATCACTCAGGCGTTTACGCTTAGATTCCGGAGTCTCCAAAAAAAGAGCGTCGAACATCTTTTCGAGGCGCGTAATCGGGGGGATTTCGACGTTATTGCGTGTCCATGAAAGACTTCTTCCGCCGATACCAATCGCCAGAGAGGGATACCGCGTGTCCGATCCCACAACCTCCACGGCTTTCTGGTCGAGGGTTATGTTTCCTTCTGGCCTTCCTTTACCATGTTTGGACAACACACCCGAAAGGAAGGTATGCACCGCTTCGTGCCCTCCTTTAACACCCGGGTGATCGAGCTGGGAAAACACGGTAAAGTCGTTTTTCAGCCCAGCTAGCGGCTGTAACAATTTTGAAAGCTGGTACTTGCGACCCGATTCCTCCGGGAAAAAATCACCGGGATAAAGTCCATAATTCAAGCCAACACATAGCATGCGCATCGGCTCTCTAACCACCCCTTCCGCCGCCCTCAAATGAGGCGGAAGCGAAATAGATTCCAGAAAAGGCAACGCGATTGCGGCTCCGGCCCCACGAAGAAATGTTCTTCTGTCAATGTATCTGGTATTCGACTTCATACTTTTTCTGTTTCATTGTCCAACTCAGCTCACTGGGACAGGTTCCCTTTTTTCTTCGCCCATGGAATACTTCGATCATAGAAATCAGCGTATCCTTCATAGCGATTGAAAGGGACTGCGTCTTTTCTCCAATCATTGATTGCTGCGTCATACCGCTTTCTCATTTCTCGCAAAACCTCCGGTGGCTGATTCTTTTGCACTCGATTCAGAAGCTCGAGCCGATCTTCGCTCACTTTATACAATTCCTCTGTTGGGACAAACTCATCTGCCCCATAAGGCCAGTAGATGTACTTCCAGTCTTTGGTCAGCACGGCTAAACTCTGTGCCACCAAAGGTCCCCAAGCATTTATCAATTGCAGCGACTTGTGGATCTCAGCTTGCGGATCGTTGTAAATCGCCATGAGGCTTCTCCCATCCATTGATTCGGGAATCTCCAATCCAGCCAATTCGAGTATTGTGGGGGCGAAATCGATGTTCCCGGTCAAGGCATCGGTACGGTAGCCTTTGCCGCTGTTCCCATTTCGCGGGTCATACATCAGCAGAGGGACCCGAGACGCTTCTTCGTAAGGAAGCACCTTGGACCCGTACCCGTGTGATCCGCAGAAAAAACCGTTATCAGACGTGAAAATTACAACCGTATTTTCACTGACACCTGCTTCCTCGAGCGCTTTGCGTATCATCCCTACCGCTACATCTACAGCGTAAATCTGCTGGTAGTAGATCGCCATTACTTCGTCATACCGATCGCTGTATCCCCATTCCTCAAAGCGAACGTATTGGCGTCCTTGCTTGCTTTGCAGCGCAAACTGTTCAGAAAACTCCCGCCCGTAATTACCTGGTTTCGTAAATGTTTTGCTCGCATATACGTCGTCAAACTTAGGATCGGGGGTGGTTGGCCGGTGTGCAGCCTTAAAACTGATCGACAAGCAAAAGGGCATTTCCGACTGGGAGGCCTCCTTTATAAAGTCACGACTGAAAGCGCCATATGAAAGCGTCGAATGTGGATAATCCTCCGCATACTTCGCCATCGATTTGTTTTTGGCAGTTTGATAGTAGGTCTGGCCCGGGCCGCCACCCCACCTATCAAAATCTCCTTCCGGCAGTCTCCCTCTGCCCTCTTCGCCATCGCCGATATTGAACCCGAATTTTCCAGCGAACGCGGTTTGATATCCGGCCTCCCGCAAAAGCATGGGATAGGCTTCAGCCCAAATTTCCTCTCGCATGTCGCCATGCGAAAAATTTGTGCCATTCTTGTATTCGTATTTACCGGTCATTATGTTAGCCCTGCTCGCCATGCAAATCGCAGTGGTATCATAGTGATGGTCGAACACAATCCCATCGCTGGCCAATTGATCTAAGTTCGGAGTTATGACATCAGGAGTCCCGTAGCAACCCATAGAATAGAGATTCTGGTCGTCGGTGAGAAGAAATACTATGTTGGGCCGATTGTCCTCCGCAAATGTAAGGCAGCTCCAAAAGAGTAGAGACAACACCCCTAATCGTCTGCCGCTAAGGAACAGTAACACGTAGAAAAAAATATTTGAATGCATATTTGGAAGGAAAGTATAACCGAACACAGAGCATTACGTTTCAAATACGCCGCAATGAACCTGTTCAAAAAATAGTGCTCGAGATTACCAAATCTAGTGGGTCGGTGTCCAATCGGGAATTGTAGGGGTGTTACCGGCTCCACGACTATACCGATCGATTTGGTTTTCCGATTTCAGTGACTGGAACGTCTCGATTTCCGCCGTCAATTTTGCTTTTGCCACCGCAATCGCCTGAGCACGCTTTTTTACCGACTTCGGGGAGCGGTTTGAAATATCGAGTTTCTCATAAGGGTCATTCCCGATTTCGTACAACTCAAGCGAGGGTTCTTTTGCCTCAGAATCTGGAGCGGGCCGGCGGAAAACTAGCTTCCAATCCTTGGTGTTAGCAGCCAATTGCTCGATCCTGTCGCCATTCTGATCAAGATAAGTAAACCACGTCCGGTCTGTGAGTTTCGCTTTGCCCATCATGGCATCTAGTACATCGACTCCGTCGAGCGGCCTGGCAGGGGGATCGCTCACGCCAATCACTCTACGTAGCGTGGGAAGCACATCGATGTATCCCATATTTTCTCGTATCCGCTTTCCCCCAACGATTCCACCATTCTTCCACATAGCGGCAGCTACCACACGTATTCCGCCTTGATAAACCGTTAGCTTAGATCCCTTGAGCTCACCATTGCTGGCCACGTTTCGCACACCTCCATTGTCGCTAAAAAAAAGGACAAACGTATCGTCGAGATCCCCTCGTGCTTCGGCCGCGGCCAAAATTTTGCCAATCGCCTGGTCCAGGGAATCCACCATCGCCGCATAAGTCTTCTGCCTCCCCGTCCTATGAGGATATTTTTCGAGATCTGCCTCTTTCGCTTGAAAGGGTGAGTGAGGTGCATTGAAGGGGACGTACAAGAAATAGGGTTCATTTTTTGGAGTCGATCTAATGAATTCAACTGCTCCCTCGCCGATCAAATCGGTTGCATAGCCCTCCACCTTTAAAGGCTCGTCATTGTGATGCCAATCTAGCTCTCCATCTCTTTCATGCGTAAAATAGTCAATGGCGCCGTTGTAGTGCCCGATAAATTCAGTGAACCCACGCTCAAGTGGCAGCCATTTCTTTTGACGGTGACCCAGGTGCCATTTTCCCATGATGCCCCGCCGTTTGTATCCCGCCTTAGCAAACACGTCGGCTAACGTCTCCTCGGAAGTATCCAAGCCAAAATCTCGCTGTGGGGGTATTACCGAACGCATGAGACCATACCGAATGGGATACCGCCCCGTCATCAATCCTGCCCGAGTCGGGGTGCACATGGGACAGGCGTAAAAGGCCTCAAGCTGTGCACCTTCACTCGCTAGCCGGTCGATATTGGGCGTTTGAATGTCGCTTCCATGAAAACCCACATCGCCGTAGCCTAGGTCATCCGCGAGGAGGATGAGCACATTAGGCTGATCTTGAGCGGAAGACAGACCCAGAGATGCCAAGATTAGTACAGAAACGGTTAAAGTTAGAGACTTGAAATCCATCGAATGCTAATTGGGGAAATAGAATTGAAGATCTAATCGGAATTTCAGTTCCACTGGAAGCTCATTGTCGATTTTTCTGCGTACCTTTTGTTGAAAATCGTCAATCGACTTCCACAGACAGGCTTCAGTTGGTAACGATCTCAATCATTTTTAGGGGTGATTATTAGCAACTGCGAGCACCACGAAGAGTTTTGTTTCCTGTCTGAGTAGGATTGTTACAAAAACCGAGTACTCCCCCTAATCAAATTTGGCACGAACCTTGCACCACTTTATCTCCTGAATTAATCCGCTATCAAAAACCAGTCATTACCTGGTCAATCTGTCAAATCCTGCAATCGACACTTTCACAATTAGTCCTGTTGGCAATTGCACCTGGAAGAACCGTTGACGACCGTCGCAAAGCATCGGATATTTTGCATCTACATTTCCTCTCTATGCCCTCCTTCGCAGATAGATCGACGACTAAACGAAAAAAACTCATCACAGCTGCTGCAACTGCCTTCATAGTGGCTTGGAATATCTGTTCCGCTGATTCCACGCCCAACACAATCCTTATTTTCGCCGACGACATTGGCATTGAGACGATCGGAGCTTACGGAGGCGAGTATCCAACCCCGCACATCGACTCACTCGCCGAAAACGGCATCCGTTTCGATTATGGCTATGCGACTCCCGTCTGCACCACCTCACGTACACGGCTGCTCACCGGAACCTATAATTTCAAACACTATGAAGCTTTCGGCCACCTGAATCCAGACTATTACACGCTGCCGTTGCACATCAAAACGGCCGGATACAAGACAGTCGTCGTAGGAAAATGGCAACTGGCCGGTAATATGGAGATTGGCGGTGTCGGTTCATACCCGAGTGATATCGGCTACGACGAGTACCTGGTATGGCAGTTGGAACGATTCCTCAAAGGAAGCCGCTATTGGCAGCCAACACTCTCCGAAAACGGCATCGCCAAAACCTACTGTAAAGACGACTTTGGCCCGACTATCCTCAATAACTACGTACTTGATTTCATAGACAAGTATCACAACCAGCCCTTTTTTATTCACTACAACCCCGTTCTTGCCCACTATCCATGGACCACCACTCCGGACTCACTGGATGCGAAAACGCCTAAAGAGAAATTCCACGGGATGATGTCATATTTGGACAAGATGGTGGGTCGTGTCATCAAAAAGCTCGAAGAACACAACCTGTCCGAAAATACGCTCATCTGGTTCATCGGTGACAATGGCACTCACCCGCAAATCACTTCGCATCGTCACGGAATTCCCATTACGGGTGGAAAGTGGTACTCGAGAAACGCGGGGACCCATGTGCCTTTCATTCTCCAATGGAAAAAGAAGCTCCCGAAAGGTGTCGTCCGAGACGACTTAGTGGAGGTTTTGGATGTATTTCCTACCCTTGCTTCGGCAATTGGTGCGAATTCGCCCGTGCCCCTTGATGGGGTCGATCTCCTCAAAATTTTCAATAAGAAGAAAAAGAGGATTCCTCGGGACGCAATTTTCATGCACTACGATCCGCAATGGGGAAGTGACTACTTAGGCACAGCAATGCCCGCGGCGAAGTTCATTTTCGACAAGCGTTGGAAGCTATATTCCGATGGAAGTCTCTATCGTATCGACAGAGACCCGCTCGAGACCAACCCGATTACAGTCAGCGACCTTAAACGAGAAGAACATGGTGATTACCGAAAACTTAAGAAGCAATTTGACTCTATGATAAGCGGCCCATTAAAACCCCCCTACTTGAACAAGTCGCTTATAGAAACCATTCCTCCGCCTGCTTCTAACTGCCCCTAGCCGGGGTCTTCGCCGCCGCCATGTCCAGTCTTGACAGCTCCATGCATTCTATCTGTGCCGCAGTATCCACCGATTTCGGCGGACGATTCAAAAAAGACTGGAGCGATCAAAACCAATTAAGCTTTGCCCGCTCACTCGTTGACTGTCTCGGCGTATTGTGTACAAAAGGCACCCTTATTGTATCTTGTATCGGTACCGGGCGTATCTTCGATTTCCTTATCGGCCAAATGGGTCTGATTGGTGTTCCATTGGCTGGACTCTTTCTAATGAGACCAATCGTAACGCACACCGCGGCAATGCACACATGGTCTGGGTAAGCTGCAGTATCGTCTTTTTGGTCTACGCCAAATATTTTAGCGAACTGAATGGTCTTCTCTTAGGGCTAACAGAGATTGTTATTTGCTTCGGTGTAGGCCTGATTGCATCGTTCCTAATACCGAAAGGCTCCGAGTTCGCCGCATCGGCATGATCAATTTCGCCATTCCCGAATGGTCCCCGTCTTACCTCCATGAAAGCAATATTCAATTTTCATTTTTCGCTCTTCATTCTTCATTTTGGAGCTCTCGGAGCTCCAAACGTCCTCTTTATCGCCATCGATGACATGAATGACTGGATAACCCTCTTCGACAAGTCCAACCCAATTCAGACTCCCAATATCGAACGACTTGCCGCCCGCGGTACGTTTTTCTCAAAGGCTTATTGCAACTCTCCTGCTTGCAATCCTTCTCGTGCCTCCGTTCTTAGCGGGGTACGTCCTTCCACGAGCGGCGTGTACGGGAATAATAGCGACTGGAAGCGGGCCTTGTCCGATGTGACCATTCTACCGCAGCACTTCAAAAACCACGGATACCAGACCTATGCTAGCGGAAAAATCTTCCACCATCATGGCACTGCATACCACAAGTATGAGGCATTCGACGAATTTTTGGAATTTCCGTCTCGGCAACCCGACATGCCAATGCCTCGGAATGGAAATCTAAACGGTATTAGTAGCTGGACCGCTCCAGACGGGAAGAAAGGCCCTGTCAGTCGCAATTTCGACTGGGGGGTGTATCCGCGAAATCCAGATAATCACATTGACAATCGCACAGTGGATTGGGCTATCGAAAAAATAGACGCTACTAAAACTCCCTTTTTTATCGCTACTGGAATTTTCCGGCCCCACATGCCCTTCTACGCGCCGCAAAAATGGTACGACCAATACCCACTTGGGCGATTGACGCTTCCCGAAAGCAAAGGGGATGATCTTGAAGACTTGCCTGATGAAGCCAAGGCTCTTCTACATCCGCCTGGACGAAAATTCATAAGCACCTTTGAAGCGGAAAAGCTTCGAGATGCCTACATCTTCGACAAAGCGATCCAAGGCTACCAGGCATCGGCTAGTTTCGCCGACTATCAAGTGGGACGCCTGTTGGATGCTTTGGACAAGAGCGGTAAAGCTGACAACACCATTATTGTTCTCTGGTCCGACCATGGATACCATCTCGGCGAGAAGGATCACTGGGAAAAGTTTGTGCTCTACGAGAAGGCCACTCACATTCCCTATATTATCATCGCCCCTGGCTACAAAAAAGGCCTGATCTGCCACCGTCCTGTCACGCTCGTAGATTTGTACCCCACACTCACTGAACTTTGCGGACTCCCCACTCCGGAGCACCTTGAAGGCAAGAGTCTGGTTCCCCTTCTCAAAAAGCCAAAGTCGAAGTGGGATCCCGCCTTGATTACCTACCACCAGGGAAACCACGCTGTTCGTTCTGATCGGTACCGATACATCAAATACAAAGACGGTGATGAGGAACTCTACGATCTAAAGAAGGATCCTAACGAATGGACAAACATCGCCTTTCGCAAAGGCACCCTGAAAATCATAAAACAACACGCCGCTTGGCTTCCGACGAAAGACACGGAACCCGTCGGACCTGCCAGGTAGAAGACCCCCTCATACCCTACCTCGGCCACTTGCCAAAGGAAAAATGCAGGCGGGCTGATCAATGGAATACTTTTTACGAAGATCAAAGAGGCATCCCGAAAAATAGCATTCCGTGTTCTAGTTTAATGGGCAATCTCCTGCAGGTTTTTCAAATAGGCCACCATGTTGGAGACATTTTCTGCACTAATATCCAGACTGGCCGGGGAGGGCATCAGGGAAACCTGTAAATTTTCGCTGCTTGCAATTTTGTATTGGTCCATCGATAGGGAGGGAGATACTCGTTTCACAATGGGCGTCAGGCCTGTCCACTACCGTGACTGGGTCTTTTACATTCATTACGTTGTACTCGAATTTCATTGCTAGCTCGACGTTGCCCTTCAACTGCCCGAAATGTCACGAATTTTCCTCCTAGAGAGTTGATAGCGACACGATTCGAACGCATTGCAGCCCATCATGTATGGGATCAGCAGGCCAGCCACTTCTCTATTAGTGCTCGTCACCGTCCAGCTTTGGTGCGTGTTTCAGACTGCTTAGATAGGCGACCAGATCTCGCACTTCGCCGTGGCTGAGAAGAAGTCCCATAGGAGGCATTCCAGATATGGGGGGTTGCTTCGAAGCGATGTCGGAATGCCTGATCTTTTCTATCTTACCATCAGGAAGCTTCAAGCTCACTCCATCCTCGTTGTCATCCATTAGGAGCCCACTCGCCACTTCACCATTCTTGCGAGTCAGGACCATCATTCCAAAACCAGGGGCCACAACGGCTCCAGGATCGACGATCGCTTCCAATAGGTATTCCCGATCGTGTTTGCGCCCAATCGTTGTCAAATCAGGACCGACCTCCGCTCCATAGTCGTTCACTTTGTGGCACCTCACACACTGGGCTGCACCATGGTTCATGAAGACGTCTTCTCCACGATCAACGTCTCCTCCTTGGAGGCTAACGGCATATTTGACTATGGGCTCAGCCGACGCGATCGATTGATCGTAATTCATAACCATTTTCTTGATATCCACATCCAGCCGATTTCGAGCCGCTTCGATAATGTCCAATTTCGTCTTCGGATTTCCCTTACCCTCAATTAGCGTCTGAAGTTGTGTTTGCAGGTAGTTACCTGACACCGAATCTGACTGGGTTCCAAGCATCGCAATCGCGTTTTGACGAATGACGACTCCTCCTGACTTCGAAAACCTAATAGCCTCTTGAACCCCTCTCGCAGGATTCGCAACGAACAGGGCTCGCAACGCGCTCGAACGCAAACTCACTTGCCTATCTTTCAAATTTGCAAGGGCCAACCGTTCTAATGCCTTATCATTGCGTTTTGTCAAAGCGTCCAGGGCAGAGATTCGAACCTCTACCGAGTTCTTCTGATTCTCGAGTTGGGCCAAAAGTAGTTCGCGATCTACCTCGTATCCATAAAGTAATGCGAGACGGGTAGACTGAATCAATACGTCGCCTTCCGCAGTCTCTAAAATAGTCGCAATCTCCGATTTTACAACGTCATCGATCGCATCTCGGATGGCGGTATTATCCCGTGGCAAACCCGTCGTCGTATCAATTGGGTTCTGGTCGTTCCAACCTTCGATCGCCGCCATTGCCTCGCGACGAAGACGTGCAGGTAATTTTGCGTTAGCCGCGTATTTCATGAGCGCTCTGGCATTCTCCTTTTTTGCCTGATAGTAATTCGCATTAATAATGCGATGGTGCATAAACGCGTCTACATCGGTCTCCGGCATTTCGCCAATACCACCCGGAAGAAAGTGCCCGATCATCCCTGCCAACTCTCCCTCTGCTGACAAGAGAGGGAGATCGTTTATTGCGCGAATAGCTTCGTAAGCTAGGGACTTCTCCGGATCTTGGAGAAACTCCGCGATCTGTGGGTCTCGAAGCTTTCGCAAGGCAAGCAACGCCCCCATTCGTACATACTCCGAATCATCTTCAATTCCGTACTCCCAGTTCGATTTTTCGATACCCACTAGTCCCATGATAGCTCCGTGACGCAGCCATAAGTCCTTGTCTTGGTTGCGGTCAATGACTGAATACAATTCCGGGACAGCCGGAGCATAGCCGATTCGGCCCAAGCCAATTCCCGCATACATCGCCACTCGAGGATGCTCGTCACGAAGGGCTTTCACAAGGAGTTCAGCTGATTTTACCACACGAAGGTCTCCCAAAACACGAGCCGACTGAATGCGCACTTGCTCGTTCGAGTCGGAAAGCAAATCAAAGAGTGGCTCCAAAATGGATAGCCCTTCATTCGCAGCCATCTGACCCAATCCCCAAACGCCATGAATACGGACCAGCGTGGGCAACTGCGTTCGCGTCGCGGCACGCGTGAACGCTTCGATTCCCAGCCTTCCGCGTTTCGCTAGTTCGAACTGACTTTTTTGACGAATTTGCAAATGGTCACGACCTAGCATCCCAACCAATTCTTGTACGTCATACTGAGCAAAATCAGATACCAATATTCCCTCATTCTCAGCGACTTCCGGCTCATCGATTTGACCGGGGACCTCCATCGCATAGATATTCCCTACGTCCTGATTCAGCCAACCTCCATAGTTGTAATCCGAAATATACAATTTACCATCCGGTCCAAAATCGATGTCGACACAGTTCGAGCCTCGGAAGAACGTCTCGTTGTTGACCATCTTATAAGACGCACCGTCTTCCTCTACATTGAACATGGAAATGTAGGACTGGCTCAGAGAACCTTTATAGACGATGACAAAAAACTTGTCGTCGTACTTTTCGCCCATGCTGCTTGATGGGTTAAAAACTAGTCCAGACGGCCCCCCTACCAACTGCCCAATACCGGGAAGGATGAATGCTGGCTGCTTATCATTGCGAACTTCCCAAACGCGCTCAGTTATCCAACTGAGTGGCAATTTCGCATTACCCGTATATTTCGAGGATCTGAGCTCCAGGTCCTTGGTAAACGACATGATCGACTGATGCCCTGCGTGCCAGCCCGATTCGCCACCCTCCACCAAATAATTAATACGCTCCAAGTCTACACCGTCAGCGTCGTTGTCCGCCGTAAAAAGATTTCCATAGTCGTCCCAGGCAAGCTCCTGCGGGTTTCTCAATCCATCGTAGAATAGCTCTACGTTCGACCCGTCCGGATCGCAGCGAAAGACAGCCCCTCTATTGGGACCGAAAAGATGCTTGCCTTCCTTGGTATGCACGTTGTACCCGCGGTCACCAATTGACCAATACAGCTTGCCATCTGGCCCCCAAGTCAGGCCATGCATGTCATGGCCCGAAAAGCTCATGCGGATCCCAAATCCGTCCTGCAAAGACGTTCTCTTGTCTGAAACGCCATCGCCGTCCAAATCCTCCAGCATCCAGAGATGGGGAACATTCGTGTAATAGATTTTACCGTCGCGCTCAATCAATCCAATACCAGGACCATCCAAAGGGTCATCAAATCCTCCCGCGAATATCTTCGAGCTATCCGCCCTTCCGTCCCCGTCGGTATCCTCCAGCAAACTGATCTGGTCCGCCTTGCTCGAGTAGTATTCCATGGGGAACTGAGCCGCGTGATTCTGGAACATCTTTAATCGATCCGCATTGCTCTCAATTTGAATATCCTCAACCAACATCATGCGACGCTCGCGAATATCGTCGACCCCATTACGCCAGCGATTAATCTCAGCCACGTATAGGCGGCCTTGAGAGTCGAACGTGATCGCAGACGGATTCTGTATCTGGGATTCGTCCGCCCACAATTTTACGACTACATCGTCCGGTTTTTCGAAATTCCGCATGCGAATTTCCGCTTTCTCGTCGTAAAACTCACGGATAGCCGGATCGGACTCCGCCCCGGGTAATGCCGGGATGAGCGATAGTGGAAGAAGCAATTTCTTCATTGAAATTTAGGAACAGTGGTCTTTTTTAACAAGGGTGGATGTTTTCGGCGAGTCAGTGAGGAATTTCAAACCAATTGCACTAGTAAAATGGGGAATACCGGAATTTAGAGATCCCGATCTATCCAAATCCTGGCCGCGAAACGACTCCCACCGCGGTTCGCCAGATAGAGAACCATTCTCAGTTTGAGCTAACGCTTTACCACCCTTACGCAGGTGCCGATGGGTACGTTTTCGACGATTTTCTGTCTGGAAAGCTCTCCCGATTCCGTATCGACTTCGAAATACACAATATTGCTGGAGTCTCGATTAGCGACAACTAGGAGCTTTCCGTCTTCGTCTAAAACGAAATTCCGCGGGTGCTCGCCTCCCGAGGAAACCCGCTGCACTAGGGATAAAGAACCATCCCCCTCATCAATCGAATAGACCACAATGCTATCATGTCCTCGATTGGAGCCATAAAGGAACCGATTGGAGGGGTGGACAAGGATCTCGGCCGTTGCGTTCTCCTCAGAAAAAACTTCCGGCAGCGTATCAAATGAGCTTTTGAGAGTCATTTCCCCTTCATCCTTATCCCACTCATATTGAGTAACCGTACTGTTGAGCTCGTTTATGGCATAGATCCAGCGCCCATTTCCATGAAATGCTAGATGCCTTGGCCCCGCCCCCGGAGCGGTGTCAACATGGGGGGTCGCTGCCGGTGCGAGAGTACCGTTTTCGCTATCGAAGCGGTACACGTAAATCCGATCCATTCCCAAGTCGCAAACCAATACGAAACGATTGGATGGATCGCTGTAAATCGAGTGAGCGTGCGGGGCATCCTGTCGGTCGGGATTCACTTTGGTTCCACTCCCTTCCAAAACCAGCGAAAGAGCTTTTTCACTAATCACACCAATGTCACTAACAGGAAAAACCGTGATCACTGCATCATTGTAGCTAACGCCGAGTAGCCATTTTTCTGATTGATCTAGGTTAATGTGGCAAAGCCCTCCTCCAGCGGCTTCCTGCTCATTAATAAACTCCAATCCGACCTTTCGCTTATTGATCCGAAAGGAACGAACCAACCCACTTTCCCCATCACCTGAAGCAATTGAGTAAAGCACCGTTTCATTTCGGTTCAATCGCTGAAATCCTGCCTTTTTTTGATGGCATTCTAATTCCGCGGCAGAAAGTTCCAAAGGAGAATGTGAGAGCGTTTGTGAATAAATCCCGTCTTCTCTGCCCGTTCCGCTAGTGCCATAATAAGCGATGTACTTTTGGTTTCCTGTATTCATTTTTACCAAGACGTAGTTGTACCATCGCAAAACGCAAGGCACTACTAAAAGGTTCGGAAATGGGATCAAACGCCGGCAGAGCGATAGACAGAGCGTGTAATTGAGGGTATTCGAATTGATTAGAATTCCCGATCCGATCTGCTATTTTTGCTTCAATCAAAAGGAACTGTTTTTCTAATCGCTGTTACTTTTCTACCTTCTCTACTCGGTGCGGCGTTCCTGCCCAATCCATTCGCACTCAAAGCGATTCAATCTGGCGAATTTTAGATAAAAGCCCAACGGATCCCACAAAACCCCATCATTTCCTGCATGTCCTCCATCACCCTAGGTACCAAAATAAGCAGCCCCTCCATCATCAAGATTCCCGAACGGATCGAAACCCCCTCAGGAAAGACTACCACTACTTCGCTCACCGCGATCGTAATTTTATTCGACTTTCCTACGCAAACAATATCCAGGGGCCCTGGACTGTCTACAAGCCTAGGAAGCTTCGTTCGGAGAATTCACCCGCTTTCATTGGACACATTACTTTACCCAAAATTCATATCGATCACGAATCTCAAGAAATCCGCATTTATTTTCAGGATTCCGCGAGAACCAAAACCAAAAAACAGCCACCGCCGTTTCCAAAAAAGGTCTGGAATTCAAAGCACCTCAATTCGTGAATGGCTCCGCCTACTTTAAATTATTTAAGCATTCTGGACACCACTGCACGATCGATTCCCATGAGTATCTCAATCGTTCTCGCGATTACGATTGAGATTGGATAATTTTCCGAAAAGCAACTCATCACTTCCATCACAGTTAACGACCGATATGGGAATCGCGACGATTTCCGCATACGCCACTCCGTAACCTGGGTAATCGACGACACCCTCTTTCTTTCCCTGACTCGTAAGGCGGACGTGCCGGAGAGATTTCTCATGAGTACCGTTTCCATTCAAGGCGACTGGCACGATTAGAGTGCCAGCAATCCCGAGGATATTTCTCGGCCTAAAACTGAACACGAAAGTATCCAGTTTCCAATTAAGCCTTCAAAAGAAGGACGGAATCAAAATGAAGTAATTGCTAGAACCCGCGATCTTCCACGATGACTATGAGCAATCTTACCTATCTACTCCATTGCCGGCGAAATGGGCCTAACCACTGCCGAAATCTCCATTTCTCGGAATTCCGTGTAGAATGGAATGACACGGTAACATGAGTAACGGATAATCTACGATCACCCACAAATTATAAACACAATAATAGACCCTCGGCCCGAGGAAAGCCCCGGTGTTGGCTAGCTTTTCCGAGGTAAGATCACCCGGTACCAAATTTAATTCAAAGCCCCAACGCTCGGGGTAGCCAGAGGGTTAGAGCCGGCCAATAGGTGATCAGCATAAGGCCGATAAACATCGCGATAAATATGGGGAAAAGAGGTCGAATCAATTTCGCCAAAGTCGTCCCCCCCACGCCACATCCAATAAAGAGGCAGGTCCCCACCGGTGGGGTACACAAACCAATGCAAAGATTGGCGATCATAAGCACACCAAAGTGTACCGGATCCATTCCTGAACTCATGACTACGGGGAGAAAGATAGGAGTGAAGATGAGCACCGCTGGAGTCATATCCATAAAGGTCCCCACTATCAAAAGGAGAATGTTAATAATCAGCAGTGTGACCAGTGGGTTGTCGGATATCCCCAACAAGGCAGTGCTTACTGCCTGTGGCACCTGTTCAAACGAAAGTGCCCAACTCATCGCTTGGCTCGCCCCGATAAGAAACATGACCACCGAAGTAGTCTTGACGCTTTTAAGCAGAATCCGATGGAGATCGCTGACCTTGATTTCCCGATACACTACAACTCCCAGGAAAAGAGCGTAAGCCACCGCCACCGCGGACGCTTCAGTAGCAGAGAACACTCCTCCTAAAATCCCACCCAGTACGATCACAATCAGCATCATACTTGGCAACGCCCCAAACAGCGCCACCCACAAGCTAGGCCGTTCACCAGTATCTAAACTCTCGACCGTCGTGCGAAACGGGTTAGAAAACCAAGCCGCAAACATTATAAGCGATCCGATCACAATTCCGGGTAATATCCCTCCAACAAAAAGAGCCGCCACTGAAACATTGCTAGCCACCACGGCATAGACAATCATTATGTTACTCGGCGGAATCAGCAATCCCGTCGTAGCCGAAGTCGTGGTAAGAGCCACACTGAACTCCCGTTCATAACCCTTGCGAGTCATCTCTGGGATCATAAATCCCCCTATCGAAGAAACCGCAGCAGATGCAGAACCCGAAACGGCACCAAACATCATACAGGTAATCGTATTCACATAACACAAACCACCGCGAAAGCCACCGACTAAAAAGTTGGCGAAGTCAATAAGCCGCCTCGACATGCCGCCCTCTCCCATCAGCACGCCAGACAAGACAAAGAAGGGTATCGCCAGGAGCGGAAAACTCGCGATTCCAGTAGACATACGCTGGGCGACAACATATCCCGTGGGCACACCGCCTATGGCATGGATAGTCAATACAGTCGCTCCTCCAATACATACGGCAATGGGGACGTTGAGCAGCAAGAGAACAACGAAGCCCGTCAGTAGTATGAGTGCTTCCGTATCCATCCTAATCCGACTCTTTTTTTGCAGATTGAGGGGAAGTGTTTAGCTCGAAGTCAACGGAAAGGTACGCCATAAGGTGTTCAAAGACAAAAAGGCAGAACACGACTCCACTAATAGGCACGACCGAATAGACATAACCCATCGGGAGATTCAGAGCAGGAAGGACCTGTCCTGAAGCGAAGGTTTTAATAACCAAATTCCATCCTCCATGAACTAAAGCGAAAGCGGAAAAGGCGAATACAATTAATTCCACAAATATCGCTGAGAGCCGTCTGGCCGAAGGTTCGAGTTTCCCGACAAAGTAATCTACCCCCAGATGGCCTTTCTCCCGAAAGGTCAACGCCGCACCCAAGAGCGAAATCCAGACGAGAAGATAAACTGCCAGCTCTTCGGTCCAACGGGTTTGCTCGCCCAAAGCGTACCGAGAAAACACGCCCCAAAGAACATCGACCACAAGTACGGCCATTCCAAACACAAGCAGCACCTCCAACCCTTTAACGACCGGAAGAATGCAACGAGTGAAAATCGTCTGGGCCTTTGACATTATCGGACTTCCCTTATCCGCTCAACAAGAGATCCAATCGAACTCCCTTCAAAACGCTCGTACATGGGAGCCATCTTTTCAAGAAAAGGCTCCTTGTTCGGTCGATACACGGTCACACCATTCTCCTGCAGTCGCGCCAGCGAATTTTGCGTCTCAACTCGCCATAATTCCCTCTGGTACGCTACTGATGCATCCGCAGCCTCTTGAACCCAAGCTCTCTCGTGAGGAGCGAGTGACTCCCAAATCGACTGGCTAAATAAAACGATGTCTGGTATGCGACAATGCTCATCGAGTGAGTAGTGCTTCGCCACTTCGTAGTGTCGGCTCGTTTCGAAACTAGGGGCATTGTTCTCCGCTCCATCTACCATGCCCTGCTGCAGTGCCGTGTACAGTTCCCCGAAAGGAATTGGTGTGGGAGAGCCCCCCATCTGGGAAATCATATCCATCGACATTTTACTTCGCATCACACGGATTTTGCGGGAATCCAAATCGTCAGGTGTCAAAATCGGCTTGTCTATTGTATAGAAGCTTCGACTACCGGATTCGTAGAACATCAATCCGTGTAACCCAATGGGGTTCCCCAAGGCCAAAAGCTCTTTGCCGATGGGTCCATTTAGAACCTTCCAGAAATGGTCCTCGTCTCTAAACAGATAAGGCAAACCGAATACGCCCATCTCCGGCGTGAACGCCTCCATCGGTGCCACAGAGGCTTTGACCATGGCGAGCACACCTCGCTGCACCTGCTCGATAGTCTCCGTTTCCGTGCCCAGCTGCCCGTTAGGAAATATCTCAATGACCACCAACCCGCCCGATTTCTCTGCCAACCGGTCCCGCATAAACTCCATCGCCAGATGAACCGGGTGAGATTGATCCAAGGCGTGGGACAACTTGAGCACTTTCGTCTGTGAATCTGATCCAGATTCACTCCGGCCATTGGAAAGCAAAGAAAAAGCGAAAACGGTCAACAACACCCCCCCGATCAATCCGAGACTAAAATAGGAGGTTTTTGTTCGATTCATAAGAAAACAGTCGAGACAACACGCACAGGAACAACCTTGTCAAGGTGATAGCTGGACCTAGACTCAATCGACCTTTATCCCAATAAGAGTAATCGCTTCCTCCAAGTTTTACCGCAATGTTACGTACACTTAATCGGTTCCAAAAACCGTCAACTCAATCGTGGAACGCAATCGCGGTCCCTATAAACCGAGCCTTAGAAACCAAAGCAAAACTCGAGTATGAAGACCCTTGAGTTTACCTAATCGAAGCCAGTGCCGCTATGTTATAACATGATTCTATTTTCCAAAAAACCGCTGACAGGTCTGCTAGGTCTCAATTCAACAGCATCATCAATGTGAGCGGTATTTCAGACCGTTACATTCAGCTAGCTGGATCCGTTACATCATCCACGAAAATTAATTCGGTGGTTCTTTTTGAGTCGGATAAAGCATTTGGCAAATACTAGTCTCGGTCTTACCAAGTGCCCGCCTACCTTGAAGGATCGTTCGCACTTAAAGTCGATGAGCCTTGTGCCGCCAGGAGCGGAAATCTCTCCCCATTCTTTTGCACCGAGGATATGCGTAATACCTGAGCGGGAAGCAAGGAGGTGCTCACTCGGGATCAAATTAGTTTCTCCTTTTGCGGAATCCCGGCGAGCAGAGTATTCACGAGAAATTAAGTCGACCACCAAAAAAAGCGACGGTCCGTTAACCGTCGCTTTTCAAACTATACTGAGTAGAGATTAAACTCTTCTGCGGATTTCGCCACCGTCACCAGGAACGGGAACCACATTCTCTTCCGGGAGCACGACCGTTCCTTTATCGAAGTCCTCTGCTTGCAAATTAGCCTTGAGATTGTAGAACTCCGATTCGGTATTTTCCATCAGATCCCGGAATCGCACGTACTTACCCGTGTAGGCCGCGTAACGACCCATGATTGCGGTCGCTGTGGATTCAGCGATTTGGCGGGCCTCGTTAATCGGATTGCCGCTACGAGCACTTTGTATCCATGTAATCAATTCCTGTACGTTACCATCTTTATCCATAATATTGAATTCCGGAATCGACACAATCTTGCCCTCGAGCTTTCCGCCACCTTGGACCTCTCCTTCCGTTCCCCTGAAGAATTCTCCCACTCGTGGATAAGTCCCGCTAATTTGGCGACATTGGCTGTGGATGTGGACACCATCTCCATAATCCAAGTCGAGACTGAAGAAATCGTAATTGTTGCCCGACTCCCGGCGCGCCCTTCCACCAAAACCAATCGCAGATTGGGGCGTCCGACCGAGATACCAATTGGCCACATCGATGTTGTGTACATGCTGCTCTACGATATGATCTCCAGACATCTGCCACCAATTGAGCCAGTTGCGAGCGAGGTAGTCTGCATCGCTCCACCCCTTTTGCCGTTCCCAGATCCAGGGCACCGTACCGTTCCAGCTTACCGTTCCACCAAGTATTTCGCCTATGGCACCACTCTGAATCCTAGCCGCGTTTTCCATATAACCGATGGTGTGGCGACGTTGCGTGCCCGCCAAAATAGCAAGACCTTTTTTCTTCGCTCTTTCACCTGCCGCGATCACGCGGCGACAGCCAGGTGCGTCAACGGCCACCGGCTTCTGCATTAGCACATGCTTCCCTGCATCCACTAGCGTATCCAAATGCTGTGGACGAAAAGAAGGCGGTGTAATAAGCATGACGAATTCCGCATCCGACTCCGCTACCTTCTGGTAGGCATCCCAACCAACGATACATCTGTCCCGACTAACCTCGTACTTGTCTGCTTGCTCGAAAACCTTGTCCTCGAAGGCGTCCGCCATCGCCACGTACTCTGCCTCTAGGCCAAGCATTTTGCAGGCCTTGATAAAATTCAGGATATCCCGATTCGAGCGCCCACCGCAGCCAATGACCCCGACTTTAACTTTTTTATTTTTTGATACAGCGGCTCTTGCCGTGCCGGAGAGCAGTGTGCCGGCGGCAGCGGCTGAAGTTACCGCCGTTTGGACGAATTTGCGTCGTGAGAATTCCATAATGATCTTGATTGTGGGTTGAATTAAATTTCGTTCCGAAAGTTCCTGCGGCCCCTCGGCAACGATAGGGTTCTGAAGATACTGACTCTTCCTTACGGAAATTTGGACTCATGTCCAGCCATTGAGACCAACCATTTTAGCCAAAAGGTTACTGAATTGACGGTTTACGTCCTTCGCGACTGCCACAAGTACAACGGCCTTACTTCTACAGACCATTGATTATCAACCTATTATGTTCGATCTTTTCCGAAGCAAAAATAGTAATCCAAAGGACAATATCCTCTCCCGTCTCACCCTCACCCTCGCACTCGTCCTCGTACCTGAGGGTATCGCCTCCGCTGCCGGTGTAGACCCGCTCGTAGGCCTGTTGGGGCCGCCGTTTTCATGGGCTTCATTACTTCCACCTGCGGCGGACGGCTACCGTAGTGGTCACCACGGGGCCGAAACAAGTAGCAGAGAGCGGATGCTCAATTAGGATGGCACAGGCTTGCTTTCTACCAAACCCTTATTGAAAGGGATTCGACGCCTGAGCCAATCGTACTTTTTGGATAATCGCGGTATGCGGCAGAGGGCGAACACTGAGCAATACCGCAAAAATAACTTCAAAGTGGAGCGATAAATCAACGTCGCCTGGATCGTTCCCTCGACAGTCGGCTGCCAGGTGATCATTTCGGCTTACTTGGTCATTACTTCGAATACTAAAGTTTCTTTGGGCGATTTCCCCTCTGCAACCAAGTGCTGCAGCACAACTCGCTCGATTTAAGATCCCAGCCGGTCTCTTTCAATCTAGAACAACGATCAATCCGATGCACGGGCGATTCATCTCATGAACGACATTCAGAACGTATGCCTTTCAAAAAATGGAGTATACAATAGATTTTTTTAAGGTTAGAAGATTAGAAACAGAGGACCTCTTGCCAAATTTTAGTCGCACAAATCAGAGAAAACAGTTGTTTGATTGGATTCTGCACCACTTTTGTATCATCCGCCAATATACATCGTCTGGGATTTAGCTCCTCATTGTGTTACCGCAACCTCATCAGTTTTTTCCACTAATTCGCACGGTACACCGGACCGAACCGTAGTATCCCACTTTTACGAATGACCATCAGGAAAAGCGCTCTCACCTCCCCTACGAATATTCATAGTTGCCAAAAGGTGTGTATATTCGTTCTATCTCCAGAATGCCACACACCCGCTTCAACCGTCGCCATTTTGTAAAATCGGCTGTTGCCATCGGGGCCAACGGATTGCTATGCCCACATGCTTTTTCCAAAACAGGCCCTTCCTATTCCCTGAAAGGGCGGCTCTACAAGACGCTCAAAATCAATATGATTCGCATAGAGGCGTCGCTAAAGGAAAAGTTTAGAGCAGCCAAAACCGCCGGGTTCGTGGGCGTTGAGATGAACTCACCTGGCATGGATGTCGCAGAAACTCGTGCGGCGATCGCTGCGAGCGGTCTGCCGGTCGATGGCACGGTTTGCAGTACCCATTGGAAGATTCGCCACTCCAGCCCCGACGCTTCGGTTCGCACCCAAGCCTTGGAAGATTTGAAGACAGCGATCCGCGACACACATGCTGTCGGAGGCCATACCGTTTTGCTCGTTGTCGGAAAAGGCGAGGACGGACCGGAGTCAGAAATTTGGCCAAGATCCGTCGAGAACATCAAAAAGGCCCTTCCTCTCGCTTCAGAATTAGGCGTATCCATTGTAATTGAGAATGTCTGGAATCAATTCCTCTACAATCATGACGGAGACTCCAAACAAACAGCCGATGCATTTGCGAAATATGTGGACGAATTTCAATCCCCTTGGGTAGGTATGCAGTTCGACATTGGTAACCATTGGAAATACGGATCCATGGGAGATTGGATACGGACTTTGGGGAAGCGAATCATCAAACTGGATGTAAAAGGATTCTCGCGAGCAGAGGGTAAATTCATGCAAATCGGCGAAGGCGACATAGACTTCGAAGACGTGCGCAAAGCACTATTAGAAATCAACTACCATGGCTGGGTCGCAGCAGAGGTTAAAGGCGGTGCACTGTCCGAATTAAAGAAAATCTCCACCCAGATGGATCGAGTGTTTGCTTTGTGAGAGGAGTCTTTTCTCTCTTTTCTACAATTTAATCTACGGAGCGGCCTTCTGCCGCGACCGACCATAGCGGTAAAAGCAGCCATGCCAAAGCTTTCCATTTCTCGCTCCTTTCCGCCAAGTTAATCCCAAGATTTAATGCTATGAAGCAGTTCGGATGGCTGCATCTCCTTAGGGAACATCCCCAACCCCTTCTGTTTTTCGAAACCCTCCTCTCGGAGGACTTCCCAACCCGCATCGTAGCGACCGAGATACTTTTCAATATCCTTCTTCGGTGCCTGAAGCAGATACTGGGGAGCGTTGAACATGATGTAGTGGAAAACGGTTTCCCATTCAAACTGAGTTATTGATATACTCTATTGCGTAATCGATATTCGGATCCGTCATGTAAAAGTCATCGTTGAGGTCGTTCCAAACTTTCCCGTTTATCCGAAACGTGTCATCTCCTTTAGGAAAGTCATCTCGCCCAACAAGTGACTGAAATATTGCTGGGATCCGTGGTTAGTCGGCTGGTCGTTCAAGTGCCATTTGCCGGTCATCGATGTAGCGTATCTCGAATCACAAAGCACCTCGGCTACAGTGACCGAGTGCTCCAATGTCTGCTTTCTAGCTTGGTAGGTGTAGAGACCGGTCAACAAACAGATTCGCGACGAGTAGCATTTAGCGGTATTATAAAATTGGGAGAATCGAAAACCCTGATTTGTCAAAAAATCTATGTGTGGCGTCTCAATCTCACTCGCATAGCAACCGAAATGGGCGTAACCGAGATCATCCACCATCATTAGGATAATATTGGTACGATCCTCAGCCTTAACAAAAAGGAGCAGAGCGAAAGCCAGTAAATCGGCTGAGCCATGGAAGATGTCTATTGGGGGAAATTCATAATTAAGGTAATGTTTCGAAAATATGGTGCGAGTGTCTCCAACTTTTAATGTACTTCTTTGTTCTAGTCATGTAATTCACTTCGAATGCATTCTAAGCCGATTGTTTCGAAAACCGCTACCTTGATTCATTCCAGAGAGAACCGAACGGAGCGAAAGTAGATTTCTTTGAAACTAGAACCACTTTTCCTACGTTTTCCTGCTAAACGCTCAATTTACGACCCACCATGAACACACTTCCCCGACTATCTACCCAGAGATCTATCACCACACTCGTTTCCACACTTGCTTTTGTGACAACTTCTTTTGCAGCCGCCAATGACTCTTGGCCCAATTGGAGAGGAACTTCTCTGAACGGAGTGGTTGAGGGGGCCAAACCACCGATCAATTGGAGCGAAACCGAAAATGTGAAGTGGAAAACCAAAATTCCGGGATCCGGCCTGGCGACACCTATAATTTGGAAGAACCAGATCTTCCTCGTTACTGCAATTTCCAAACGAGAGGCGACCTCTCCTAATCCCGCACAAGTCAACAGCGATCAGCCACCCGCGGGAGGACCCGGTCAGCGTGGACCCGGTGGCGGAGGCGGATTCAATCGAGAGGAAATCTTGAAACGATTTGATAAGGACGGGGACGGCCAACTCAATGATGGAGAGCGCAAGGCAATGCGAGCCAGTTTTGGCGGTAGCGGAAGAGGTCAAACTGAACGCCGTGCAGGAGGTGGGAGACCCAATCGTGGTGGACCACGTGGAGGCGGTCACCCTACGCCTCAACAGGAGCATGAGTTCAATGTAATGGCCATTGATCGCCATTCCGGAGAATTACGGTGGAGCAGAACGACTAGTTCTCAGATCCCTCATGAGGGCCATCACGTTACTAACGGATTTGCTTCTGCCTCTCCCGTTACCAACGGCGAGCATCTTTGGGTTTCCTTCGGCTCAAGAGGTATCTACTGCTACAGCCTTGACGGTGTTAAAGTATGGGAAACTGATCTAGGAGACATCCGATCTAGAGGGGGATTCGGAGAAGCAGTTCAGCCGGCACTCGCGGGGAACCACCTCCTCATTACATGGGACCAAGAGGACCAGTCTTACATCGTCGCTCTCGACAAGGGCACAGGCGAAGAGGTATGGCGGAAAGAGAGAGACGAGCGAACGTCCTGGACCACTCCCGTGATCGTCGAGGTCGATGGCACTCAACAGGCTATCATTGCGGGATCGAATAAAACACGTGCCTACAATCCTGAAAATGGAGATATAATCTGGGAAGCTAGCGGGCTCACCAGTAACGTCATTCCCACTCCCGTAATTGGTGAGGGCATCGTGTACGTAGCCAGCGGATACCAAGGCCGAGCTGTCCAGGCGATTAAGCTGTCCTCCAAAGGAGACGTTTCAGGAACGGACAATATTATTTGGAGCGCCGCTCACAGTGCACCTTATGTCGCATCGCCCGTACTGTCGAAGAACCGTCTTTACATGAACAAGGGCAATGATGCCTACTTCACCTGCTTTAACGCCTCAACAGGCGAGGTGCTGTACCAAGACGAGTCGCTGGAAGGCATACGTGGCGTGTACGCCTCGCCCATTGCTGCAAACGGACATATCTATATCGCAGGAAAAGAGGGGGCCACGGTCGTTATCAAGGATTCGGATACATTTGAAATTGTTTCTGTAAACTCACTCGACGACCCCATCGATGCCTCACCTGTTATCGTTGGCGATCAAATGTTCATCCGAAGCCACACCCATCTGTACTGCCTCTCCAATGAGAGCTGAGGCAATACGAGGGTGCGAAAACCCTGCGCTGTTTACCTACTTGAGAATCGCCTTTTTGAAGTGATAGCTCTCGCCTGAAGGAGTATGAGCTTGTCGGCGGAGCGCAGTGAAAGGAACGATAGCTGTAGTTAATAGGTGGGTCATCGGCCTCTGGGCGTCCCAAAATGGGAGGATACAGCTAGCAGGCATTTCGCTACGCGTTGCCCTTCCTTCAAAAATTCAAAGGGTCGCAAACAAGCCATCGCCAAAATGATTCATAGATCCTCCAGGATTAATCCGGGATTGTTCGTCGTAACTGAGTTTACTCTGACGTCTCGCATGCGGCGTGCCTCTTTGGGTACGTCTACAGTCCAGACATTTAGTTCCACACCCCATCCTTTAAAGCTGAAACCAGTTCAGCAGAAACGCCTCTTCCCGATTGGCCGCCAACCCTTTTAGCTGTAGCGATTCCGTAGCTACAATAATCTCCACAATCGAAGGCCTGAAACTGCCGTCGGGCTGTTCTTTTAGATACGACGGCCAGTAGGCGTCAACACTGGGCCTTTGTGCCTTCAATTCAGTCAAAGACTCTTGAATTAAAGAGATTACGATGACAAATCTCCAATCATGACCGCCCGCATCTATCGCATCGAGAAGTGGCTTCACAATTTCCGGTCCGTACTTGATTTCAACAACCCAAATCAATGAGAACAGCTTTGCTTGCACCGCTTCCTCATCGAGCAGCGGAATAGGCTCGCCTGCTCATTTCTTGCCTTTCCATCAACTAATATCCAAGCCCCCAGATCATCCAGACTGTAGTAGCGACGACTCGGTTTTGTTTTGAAACCCTTTTCGAATCTTCATCGTGTATACAGACCACTTAAACGTCAGTTGCTAAATGGGCATCGCACTCAGCACAATCTGCCCACAATTGCCACCCCAGCCTGAAAGCGGCCAGAGTGTTTTCAAAAGCGACCGCAGATACCATCGATGGGCGATCACCATCAGAATTCCTGAGCGGCTAGTCACCCGTTTACCCTGATCAAAGCCTCCGCCCGCAATCGTTCGAGAACGAGGCGAAAGGAACTGGTAAACCGCTGGGGAGTTGACCCGACCCTCTGGATCAGATTATACAAATCCACCCATTCACCGACCTCAATTTCCTCAATATTTAGTCGGAAGGGACCACTACCTTTCACCCGATACACCTCGATAAACTCCTGGCCGGTTTCTTCGCAAGGATTCAGCTTGAAAAGAAACTCCAGTTCGTTGTTGGGCTGCCATCCAAGTTCTTCCATGAGTTCTCGGTAAGCCGCTTCCCGATACGCTTCACCTGTATCCACATGTCCCGTGCACGATCCATCCCAAGCCCCTGGCCAAGTATCCTTATTGGCAGAACGCTTTTGCAAGAAGACTTCGTTCTCGTCATTAAAAATGAGTATATGTACCGCACGGTGTCGTAACCCAACAGTGTGGACTTCACTTCTCGGTCGCTGACCGATCACGTTATCGAATTCATCTACGATGTCGAAAATATCTTCTTGCATGAAATTTGATTCGCCGAGAGCTTACTGGATAAGCAAGATATCACATTCGCTCAGGCAAAATTACCAGCCTGTTTATCAGATTTTTCTCTATGTCTAAGATTCCTATAGAAGTCATCGCTGAAGCTCTAAAAAGCAACGATCTGGATCAGGAAACGATATCCAGAGTGATGAGCGATATTACGCACATGGCCCAAGTCTTGGCGGACGAGGAAAAGGCCCAGCGCGAACCGGTGATTAAAAAGCAGTTTATAATCGTCCTGAGCGATCCAAGAGGAACTGTTCCCGACGAGGACTACGTGGGATGGGTTGTGCAAATTCCCGAGGACGACAATCCGGGTACGGCCATCGAGCGTATTAAGCGTAGTGCTTATGAATACAATATATCGAAAAAGGGACGAAAGTATCCGGTCAAGAGTATTGGCGAAGCGTGCGAAGCCGTCAGCACCAAGTTCCAAAAAGAGCAAAAAGTAACAATCAAAACTAAGCTCCCGGTTACAATCTTGAAGACCGACAACGCAATCCCTAAAATCGACGAAAACGGATAGCCCACTCAAGAGAAGGCCATCGACTAGTATTCAGTGCGATATTGTGGCAATCTGCTAACAGGTGACTTCCCGACAAGTCCGTTCCCTGCTGGCACTAGAACTTGAACCCGGCTTCCATATCAAATCAAGCATTGCTCCATCCTTACCTCCGTTTTTTCTCCACTCTCGAATGGCCTTCTCTCGGTCTCGATGCTTTTTCCGATCTTCGCGGAAAGCTGCTAGCTGTTCCTCGTTCAAATGCCTTTCGATCGCATGGGATCGCTCCTCAATCAAACCATGGAAGCGCTGACGCATTGATTCGTGGACCTCAAGCATTACATCCCCGAATTTCGTGACCTCTGCTCGGACCAGAGGCACTTGGATCTCAGTCAACGAGAGCGACTTTTCCAAGCGTTCCATCATGCGGTCCACTTGAACACGGTAAATGTCGCGAGGTGAACGTTCGATGTGGGCTGAACGATCGCCTCGATTACCACGGGTCTGCTTTAAATAAGCGACAGTACCGCCGACGCCAAACAAACCACCGATCGTAAAAACGACGGCCAGAATAACCAATGCACTAAATTTGCTTTTTTCGCTCATAGGTACTCCGTCCAGTCTACTCTAGCCAGTGCCTCATCGAAATTCTCCACAACTTCTATTTCATTTCCTGTGAGCTCCGTGACCTCAACCGTGGATGTAGTCGTAATTGCCAATGTAGCGGAGAGCCCGAGGCAGGCTCCCAAAGAAATGCGGGCAAACGGTTTCGAAAACAGTTCAATAACGCCGTCCAGCATACCGACAGCAGAACCCGTAAGAGCCTTTGCCGGTAAACTCAGCTCACCCTCAACGCGTGCCCAAACATGTGGACGCACATCTATTTCCGGATGAATTTCCTCGCGACTCCTCTTTATTATTTCATCCCAGGTGGGACCGGTTTGTTTCCTGTGCGATTCCATTATTTATCAATAATTTTTTTAGTTTCTTTCGGGCGCGGAAGCTCTTCACCTTAGTTTTCGACAAACCCCAGCCCATTTGGGCGGCGATTTCCGCCAAAGGTAACTCTTCGAGGTACTGAAGCGTCATGAGAAGACGCTCCTCGCTGTTCAGAAGGGCCAGGACTTTCTGAGCTTGCTCCGTCATTTCGTACGAACACCTCTGATCGATACCCTCAGAAAGCGTCTCCAACACGTAATTGGTTTCTTCAGAGTGATTGACCGATATTGAAGCAGGGTTGCGCGAATTTTTCCGAAAGTAGTCGTAGCCCGTGTTGTACGCTATCTTCCTAAGCCAATTCTCGAAGGGGGCCGTCGCCTGCCATGACTCCAGCTTACGAAAGGCTTTAACAAATGTTTCCTGCACGAGGTCTTCCAAGTCTGCCTGATAGGGACAAAACCGATAAAGACAACGAGTGATCATTGACTGGTGACGCCGAACGACCTCATCGAAAGCATTTAAGTTACCATCGAGCGAGGCCCTCACAAGGTCTTCATCTTCTGAAGCACTATAATCACGCATAAAGTGCACCAACTCCGATTTATAGTCGCATTGTAGCTTGGATGCATTTTTCGAATTGGCGAGCGAAACTGATTCACCGCAGCCGCTTTTATTTGAACCCGATAGAATACGGGTTTTTCCAAAATCTACCGCTAATGTCGCTAGCATCATGACGCATTCCCGCAGCAATCACTACCCGTACTGTCAGATCTGGAATCGATACCCCACACCATAAGGGTAATACCCAACGAGAAATCATTGCCTAGGGAGGTTTTCACTCCCGATCGCATTAGTTCCAAACTTCTATCCGTAACTGCTTCCATCAACTCTTCATTGCACAAACGCTAATCAACACCCTGCGGTTACAAGTACGAAAAATCCTTTCCAAAATATACCCTTTCACAGAAACGGCGAATTTCTCGTTGCCACGATAGTTCCCTAAATTAACTTTCTCTAATTCGGAAATTCACCCTGACAGAAACCTCTGAATTCAACTAACACTAATTACTAATGTCAAACATGACTACCAACGAACTTCGCAAACCCTTAACCGTTCTTCTCAAAGAGGGAGACCCAGAAGCGAAGCGAGAAGAAATTCGGCAGTACTTCCATGAAACCTACGACGCCTACGAAATTCTTTTCCAAACATTGGCTAGCGACGAGGCATTCTACCGTCGTGCGGACCCCCTACGACATCCCTTGATTTTTTACTACGGTCACACAGCGACCTTTTTCCTGAACAAGCTACTTCTTGGCAAATTTCTCACCCAGCGAGTCAATCCGAAGTTCGAGTCCACTTTCGCAATTGGAGTTGATGAAATGTCGTGGGACGACTTGAACGAGGCTCACTATGATTGGCCAGCGATCGAGGAGGTGAGCGAGTACCGAAATCAAATTCGCACGGTCATCGACAACCTGATTGACGAAACTCCCCTAACCCTCCCCGTGGACTGGGACAGCCTATACTGGGTCATTATGATGGGGATTGAGCATGAGCGCATTCACCTCGAAACCAGTTCGGTGCTCATCCGCCAGCTTCCGGCTGAATTGCTCGATGCGACGAATGCTGCCTGGCAAATTTGCGACGAAATCGAGGGCGAGGCACCGCAAAACGAGTTACTAACCGTTTCTGGAGGGGTAGTTAAACTTGGCAAGTCTAGAGATGACAGTTTATATGGATGGGATAACGAGTATGGGCAATTCACTGCCCAGATTGGTGAATTCAAAGCGTCAAAGTTCCTCGTTTCCAACCAAGAATTTTTAGAGTTCGTCGAAGCCGGCGGCTACCAAAATGAGGATTACTGGACTCCCGAAGGCTGGAGTTGGGTCCAGTTTAAGGAGCCGACTTGTCCATTGTTCTGGGTGCCACAGGCAAACGGCTCATATCGTTTTCGGGCCATGCTCGAAGAAATAGAAATGCCATGGTCATGGCCCGCCGAAACTAACTACCTTGAGGCAAAAGCGTTCTGTAATTGGAAGACTTCGACAACCGGCGAGCCTACTAGGCTTCCGACAGAGGAAGAGTGGTACCGTATCCTCGACTACACGGAAACTCCAGATGCCCCAGAATGGGAAAAAGCACCTGGCAACCTCAACTTGGAGGACGCCGCATCGTCGGTTCCTGTGGACCGCTACTCATTTGGCAAAGGCTTTTACGATGTCCTTGGCAACGTTTGGCAGCATACCGAAACCCCCATCCGCGGTTTTCCAGGATTCGAGGTCCACCCTCTCTATGACGACTTCTCCACCCCAACATTTGATACGAAACACAACCTGATAAAAGGAGGTTCGTGGATATCTACGGGTAACGAAATTATCCGGGACTCACGCTACGCCTTCCGACGCCATTTCTATCAACATGCGGGCTTTCGCTATATTTTATCGGATACACCGGTGGAAATTCCGGACGACAGTTACGAAACGGATCCTGAGGTTATCAACTTTTGTGAGCTTCATTACGGCTCTGAATATTTCAACGTTGAGAACTATCCTGAAAAACTGGCCCAGGTCGCTCTCAATCACGTTCAGGGCCGCAAAAAGAAAAGGGCTCTAAACATCGGTTGCAAAACGGGTCGAACGGCTTTTGAACTTGGCGTCGAATTCGAGAGCGTTACCGCAACCGACTTCTCCGCTCGCATGATAAGAATCGGCGTCGACCTCAAGGAAAAAGGGTACACCCAATATACGCTTCCCGAGGAAGGCGAAATCGTCTCTTTCCATCAGAAAAATCTTCAGGAACTCGGCCTTGATCGTTCACGAGAAAATGTTGAATTCATGCAAGCGGATATTTCCAACATGAAAAATCTGTTTACTGGTTACGACCTCATCTTAGTGGATACTTCTTTAGAGAAGGCATACAACCCGAAAAAGTTTCTTGATTCAGTCCATAATCGTCTCAATGCCGGCGGCATTTTGATTATCGCTTCTAATTACGACTGGAAGAACGAACGGACAGATAGAGACCAATGGCTAGGCGGCTTCAAGGTTAATGGTGAAAACACCACAACCCTCGACAGCCTGCAGTCGATCCTCTCCCCTCATTTTAAACAAATCGATAAGCCATTCGACATTCAGCAAGTACTGCGCAAGCACAGACGGTCTTACGATCACAACATCGTTCAAGTCACTGTCTGGGAAAAACAGAGCTAAAAAAGAGCTTTTGCCGCTCGTCGGTCGGCAGATTCCAGTCTAAAAAAACCTCGCTCAAAGAGTGTTGCCAGCCAGGCCTGGCGGCCAAGGCCTCCTTCACCCCAGTACAATATGGTAGCAAATTTATCACGTATATCTCAGGAACCACTAAACCGGTATAACCTACTTCCTCATTGAGATTAACGGTGTAAAACCCTTGTCCCAGTGAAACGAGCATGACTGCATTCTGGGCTGCCTGAGGCCAGTGAAAGCGGGCCAACGTCTGGAATTTACTCGTAGTTTTTTAACTAAGCTATTTTCTCCCCAATCGTCATTTTTCGCTAGGAATCCAGAACCTTGTTGCAATTTGAGCATCGGATTCGCAAGTCAATTGGGTAGTCTCTGATATATACTTTCTTCATCCGGGGCCACTGTCAGATGATGCGTCGTATCCTTTTTATAGTTACAGTATTGTCCTGACTTTAATCTACCTAAAAGCTTTGCTACGCATGTAGCGGTAAACCGGCTAAAAAAGAAACCGCATTTTTGCCCTATCCAGCCACGTAGAGGTCGAGCCTATCAGGTTAAATAGAAATTGAACGATTACCGTCCGAGCCGTCTACTCCACCTCGAATCGTCCAATGAACGCTAAATTACCCTTACCAATGTTCCGTGAAAAGGTCACTAGATCGTCATCAAACATCGCAGCGGCGTAAAGAAATTCACCATAGGGGGAAATAAGCATTTCGTAGCTGCCATCCGAGCCTTCAAATACTTATCGTTTTTCAAGATGAGCATCTACAAAGACCAGTTACTACAGTGTTTCAAACGATGGATTTTCTGCCTGCCCAGACACTTGAAGCCAATGTATAGCCGCAACATTAGCTATTCTCTTCTCATTCCTAATTGCCAAGCTCGGGATCCTGCCCTCTCATCTTCAAAAACTCATGAGAGCTAAAAAGCTTTACCTGCACACTTCCAATCGAATCGAATCGCTCGCTGAACGACTCGTCGAAGTGTCACGCGAAGACCCATTACCTGGTCTACTAGAACAAGAAACAGTCATGACTCTGAACCCCGGTATGGCCCGCTGGCTCCGGTTCCGAATTGCCCATTCCCTCGGTGTATCCTTTGGCTGGGAATTCCCCTTCCCGGGGAAATTTTTCCAGAGAATATTCGCGGGTTTTGCGTCCACCCATCCTAAGACAGGTATTTTTGATGAGAACAGTGCTCGTTGGGAGTTATTCGACATTCTCGACAACCTTGAGGATCGCCCCGAATTCGCTCTTCTGAATCGATATTGCGAACCGAGTTCCGCACGCCGTCTACAGCTTGCCAGCCGTCTCGCTTGGCTTTACGACCAATACCTGCTCTACCGTCCAGAATCGATCACCGATTGGGAATCAGGAGGGGACTCCAATGATTGGCAGGCGGAAATTTGGCGACGACTATGCGAACGAGCGTTTCCCAATACGGGACGCCCCCAGCACATTGCCCGAATTTGGCAGCAACTAAAGGCCAGCAATCCAACCCATATAAGACCAGATAGCGCCCGCTGGCCTTCTCGCATATCCGTCTTCGGAGTCTCGTCCCTCCCGCCCTTACATCTAGACATTCTGGACGTCGTCTCGCGATTCCGTCCCGTCCACCTTTATCTCCTTCAGCCTTCCGATATGTATTGGGCTGACTTGAGGTCTACCAAGCAAATCGCTCGGGCCTCCCAACGCAGGACCCCAACCGATCAAATTCCAGACTTCGATATTGAGGACGCCACTTACGACCTAGGCAATCCCCTACTCCCTTCCTTTGGAAAACAGGGCCAGGATTTTCTCGACCTCGCTCTCGACAAGGACCCCATTCACGATGACAGCACCTTCAGAGAACCTAATATAAGCACTCAATTGGGTTGCCTCCAATCCGATCTGTTTTTCCTTGAGAATCGTTCCTCCGGGGAAGAAACTCAGCACCGTTTTCCCAGTTACGACAGTACTATCCAAATCCACCGATCTGCTGGGGCAAGGAGGGAGGTCGAGTCTCTCTGGGACTACCTCGTCGACTATTTCTCAAACCATCCACACGCACAAGCGTCGGACGTCCTCGTTATGGCCCCCGAAATTCAGGAATATGTCGGCCATATCGAGTCAGTATTCTCAACCCAAGAAGACGCCAGCACGGCAATCCCTTTCTCCATAGCCGACCAGTCAGGACCACAGGAATCCGTATTCATATCAGGAGCGATCGAGTACTTGGAACTTTCTAATAAGCGAGTTACGGCACTTGAAGTAATCGAGCTATTGAAACATCCGGTAACTTTGGAAGCGTTCCATTTCTCGGAATCGGATTTCGAACGCATCGAGTACTGGATACGCGAAACGGGAGTGGTTTGGGGATGGGATGCTTCACACCGTTCTACCTTTAATGCGTTCCCCACAAACCGAAATACTTGGTCTGAGTTTCGAACTCGCTTAGCTGCCGGAATCGCTTTTCGAGACAGTGGCTTACTGATACAGGGAAATCACTCCCCATTCACTGAAATTGAAGGCGAAAGCGCCGAACTTGCCGGACGCTTCCTCGAGTTTCTCGACTTCCTTCAAGGCATTAGTAAAGACGCTGATCGCATTGAAACCATTGGCTACTGGAATCAGCGGCTTTGCCTGACACTTGATCGACTCAAACCAGCGGACGAAATCGAACTTAATCGATTCCAGGCTTCGATAGAGTCTCTCCAAAACGTGCTTCCCGAACAATCAGGAGTGTTCGCGAATGGTCGAGAGGCCTTGTCTTGTGCGATCAAAGCCCTAGAAAGCACCGCCCCGGTCAGCGGCTATTTGAGCGGAAGGGTCACGTTCTGCTCGCTCAAGCCTATGCGAAGCATTCCAGCTAAAGTGATTTGCCTGATAGGGATGGATAATGACACTTTTCCTCGCAAATCGATACGGGCTCCCTTTGATCTTTTAGCCCAGAATCCCAAAAGGGGGGACCGAAACGCGCGGGACGAGGACAAACAGTTCTTTCTAGAAACGTTGCTCGCCGCTCGAGAACGCCTTTTCATTAGCTACAAAGGGCTATCTCCGGTTAGCGACATCAAGCGGGAGCCTTCAATCGTCGTCTCGGAACTAATCGATTATCTTGAAAATGCTGAACCCGCTTCTCCAAAAAAAAGTCGCGTCGTAACGCATAAAAGACAGTCATACGATCCTGAATACTTCAAAGAGATTTTCCTCTATACTTATTCGAGCCAAAGGGCAAAGAATTGCCAAGCTTTCTTGGCCCGAACGTTTTCAAAGGAACATGAGAATCCAGCAATTAAATTCGAACCGACACCGATCGAGGCAAAGAAAAAGGCCATTCCAGTCGAGTCTTTCATTAGGTTTTTCAAGGATCCACAAAAATACTTTGTCACCAACGTACTGGGCGCTCGCTTTACCAATATTGCGGACACTCTCCCTGAAATAGATTCGCTAATTCAGAACCCTCTCGACCGGTACAAGCTTCAACAGTGCTTCGCGGAAGCAATACAGAACAATCAATCCATTGAGTCAATCGATCGGGCACTGGTTGCCTCACTCAAGCTGCTCCCCCCTGGATACCTAGAAAGGCTGTCCTACGAAAAGCTTCGCGAACAAGCTTTGAGTATAGAGAGGATGCGCAAACAGTTCAAAGACCCTATTCAACGAGAGATTCTCTCGATTCAACTAAGCCTAAATAAAAACCGCCTCCTCGGACAGCAAATAAGTGGTGTCTCCCAAGGTCGACAATTTTTTCTTCACCCGGGCAGATGGAAAGCAAAATATAGTATCGAATTTTGGATACGACATCTTTTTTCAAATGCGTACAAACCGCAAAAATCACTAATCCAATCCCTCCAGGATTCCGAGTCGTCCATAGAACTTCCACCGATTGTTGATGCCATCAGCATTCTCGAAGACCTGCTTTCCCTATTTCTTAGAGGTCAAGAGCGTCCCCTTTCATTTTTCCCGCAATTGAGTTGGGATGCTCTCGAAAAAATGGAAAAGCAAACGGTTCAATTCGAGCAAGATGAATTCGTCTCTTTTAGCAAATCGCTTCTCGTCGACGACTCCCAAAATGCTTGGTCTACACCAGCCTACCCGTGGGATAAATATGCACAAACCTGTTTTGGCGAAGAACCGACGCTAGGTGTTGGCTATGCCCAACTGTCTCTCTGCATCTGGGGGCCCTTCAAAGAAGCTCTTCAGAAGAAAGGATTTCACTAGTCATGTTCTCAATTGATAAAGGGGTTTCCATTGTCGAAGCAAGCGCCGGCACTGGGAAGACCTATACACTGTGCCGTATCGTATTGAAACTCATTGTGGAGCAAGGGATTCCCATAGACCGGATACTGGCAATTACTTTCACCCAAGCGGCAACTGAGGAGCTCATTTCCCGCATAAGGGAACTACTCCATGATTCGATATCTCAGCTCGACTCCGGAGAGATCGGAGATCTGGCACTAAAAGAACTGATAGAACAGCAGGACATTGGACCCAATGTCGCTCGAAATCGCCTACGCCACAGTATCGAAATTTTTGACGATGCTTCGATTTCAACAATTCACGGCTTCTGCAAGCGCTCGCTCGATTTCGTTTCCCTTGAATCAGACATCGCCCTAGAAGCCAATCTGGAGCCCGTAGATGACGATCTAATCAAACGACTTCAGGACGAATACGTTCGGATCAATATTTTGGAGAAATCGCCCTTACTCAGTGCATTTTATATCAAAACGACTGCTTACAAAAAGCGCCTCAACACGATCGCTAAGGAATGTGCTTCCCACCCATACGCCCTACTCGAACCGAAGCCGACCGAAGCTCACGTTGATCAGCTCGAAATTCTCTTTGATCTTTTACTCGAGTCTATCACTCCACTTCTGGAATCTGTGGATACATTCCTTAATCACTTGAAGAAAGGTGGAAAGTTCTACAGGCGCCTCTCGACTCAAACTGGTATCAATGCACTCGAAGCCCTCCGTAATCGCCGCTTCGCTCTCCTAAGTGATCTAAAACTGCTTAGCGAACTCAATACCGCTAGCTGGAGTTCTTCTCTCAAAAAATCTGCCGAACACCTAGAGCCCCCTCCATTTTCCAAGCATGTCGACAATCTTCTGAGTGAAACCGACCAAATTTTCACAGTTCTCGTTTCTCGCTACCGAGACTGGCTCTTCGATAATCTCCGTGCCGAGAAGGAGCGTCAAAACGTTGTCTCATTCAACGACCTTCTCCATGTTCTCAATCGGGCCTTGAATGATAACCAAGGAGATGCCGTTGTACAAGCAATCAACCAACAATTTGACGCCGCACTCGTGGACGAATTTCAGGACACCGACCCTACTCAGTATAATATTATAGAACGACTTTTCGGAGACGGCTCCAAATATCTCTTTTTCATAGGAGATCCAAAACAGGCGATATATCGCTTCCGGGGAGCTGACATATTTTCATACTTTAGCGCCACCGAATCCAAGTCGCTTCAGCGTATTCATTTGTCGGAGAATTTTCGCTCTTCACCAAAACTCGTGCAAGCAGTCAATGTTTTGTTCAGCGAATCCCCCGACGGTTTCGCTTTTGAAAAGATCCAGTTCCAGGCCGCCTCACCAGCCCGTTCATCGAGTACAAACATTCCACTGCAAATTGAGGCGATCGGTCTAGATAAACCAAACCCCCTCCGTCAGAAGGGTGCGATAAATCTCCTCGCATCTAATGCAGCCGAAGACCTCGCCCAACGAGCGATTGACCATCCGCAACTCAAGCTAGGAGACGTAGCCTTCCTGGTCGGGACTAATAGAGAAGCCAATGCCCTTCTAAAGCAGCTAGCGATAAGAGGAATCGACTGTGTCCTGCAGGCAGAACGGAGTGTCTTCGAAACGAATGAATTGGATATAATGCTCCAATTGCTTGAAACCCTTTCAAATCCTTCTAAGCACAGTACGATACGTGCTCTTCTCCTAACACCAATCGGTGGATACAATTGGCACGATTTGCTCCACCCGAAATTCGACGAAAAATCGCAGGAAATCGTAGGCTATCTACATGAATGGTCCCGTGAATGGCGTTCCTCCAATTTTGATTCCGCCTTTCATCGACTACTAATTCTGACTCGAGCAAATGAGCGGATGCTGGGTCGATTGAATGGAGATCGGCAGTACGCGAATCTATGCCAACTCAGCGAACTGTTGCAAAGCGAGGCTCTTACCCGTTTATCAACCCCCAAGCACCTCTACGCATGGCTCCTCGGCAAGAAAGACGAGAGCGTATCCAACCAAGAGGATTGGCAAACGCGACTTATCTCTGATGAAGGCAAGCCTCAAATAGTCACTATCCACAAAAGTAAAGGTCTCCAATTTCCGATTGTAATCTGTCCGTTCCTCTCCTTGCTTCGCCCTAGGGCAAAGCGGGAACATGCCCTTTACCATACTTCTGGTCAGGATCAAAGGCTGGTCATCGATCTTGCACCCGACAAGAACTCCGATGCTCTAGGTAGAGCTGAAAATGAGGAGTACGCAGAGCACCTGCGTCTAATCTACGTAGCCCTAACGCGGGCGACTGATGAGTGCCGCATTTATCTCGCTCCTGAAGAAAGCGCACCTCGGGAAAACCCTCGACCTTCATCATTCTGTCAATTGATTCTTGGAAACGAGAAATCGTTCACTTTACACAGTCAAAAAAACATCTCGCCTTCACTACTGCAACGTATCCAGGAGTTCGATTCGCGTTGTATCGAAGTAAACCCTCGACCTTTAACGGAAGGGGGAGATTTATCGATAAGCCTGTTTCAAAATTTTGAGAATCAGGGGTTCAAACCCAACGCCCTTCCGATCAATCGTAGTTTAATACCAGCCGCAGAGCGAATACTCAGTTTCTCTACGATTGCTCGGATGACACACACTAGCGATCTCGTAATAGAAGAAGTAGGCAACGACGAGATGGTAATCAAAGAGAATGTCCAGGCTCTCGACTTGATCACCGATCCTGAGCCGGAACCCGACAAACCCAGTATCTTTAATCTGCCCAAGGGAGCGAACACTGGTAATCTTTTCCACTCTATCCTCGAGGAAATAGATTTTCAAAAACCCGATACTATTAGCGACCGCGTTCAACAAAGTTTTAACCGACTTCGCTATGGCTATCCTGAATACAAACGTATCGTTTCACATTCGATCCACCAACTATTGTCAAAACTTCTCGACGGTGTAATCGCCCTCGACCAGATCGCTCCTATTCAGCGTGTTCCTGAAATGGAGTTCGCCTATCCTACTTCCAATGAAACGCTTCAAAAGATTCAAAAAGCCTTTGAAAACAACCCGACTCCCGGGATACCTCGAACGTGGATAAACACCCTAATACTCAAGCACACGAACGTTCGGGCTTCGATGCTAAGAGGGTTCATCGACTTAGTATTCGAACACAACGGGAAACTATTCCTATTGGACTGGAAGACCAACCACCTTGGAAACAGCGTCGAATCTTACAGCCAGCGTGCAATTAAGCACGCGATGTTCCAGCACGACTACTACTTGCAATACTGCCTCTATTGCGTTGCATTGAAAAGATATATTGAGACCCGGTTCCCAAATAAAGACTTTTACGATTTATTTGGAGGCGTATTCTACCTCTTCATACGAGGAATTAACGAACATGATGATAGCGGCATCTTTTACGATCGTCCCAGTCAGCCGTTACTGAAAGCGCTAGACAAAGCAATTGGCCAATGAAGGAGGAAACCAACATCGAGTCCCTCAAGCAAGCCCTGCGTTCCGAACCTTTTACTGCGGCAGACAGAATTTTTGTTCAATTTCTCGCTGATAACTACAAAGAAGAGAACCCCCTTGTTCTTGGGATAGCTGCACTTTGCAACGCCGCTACTCGAGAAGGCCACTCCTTCTTGGACCTATCCTCTAGCGAAACTCTACCCTCTCTTTTATTGAATGATATGGACTACGCATGGCCTAATCTCGGGGAATGGGAGCGAATCGTTCAATCGAGTACTTGCATCGGTAAAGAATCTGAAGGATTTCCTTTAGTGATCGCTCGATGTTCAGCACTGTACCTAAATAAGTACTACGAATACGAGAAAATCCTTGCTCACTCTCTTGTCGAAAAAACGGCTCCCGATTCTATCCACTCCTCGAAAAGCTTACCCCGCGAAAAACAGGAATCACCTAACACGGAAGACCTTCAACAGGTCGCAGTAGTTCAAGCCCTCAAAAACCAGATCTACATTATTTCAGGCGGTCCCGGAACCGGGAAAACGACAACCGTACTTGGATACCTAACCCAAGCGATCCTTTCACACGAAGGAGAAAACCCATTACGTATCACGGCGGTCGCACCCACGGGGAAAGCCGCCGCCCGTCTTTCTGAATCCATCCGAAACGGAATGACCCGCTTAAATCTAAATCATGCCATCATCCAACAACTGCTCGATATTCCGTGCATGACGGTTCACCGCTTGCTACAGGGTCTTCCTAATCGAGTCACTTTTCGTCGCAATCGCCAGATGCCGATCGAGTACGACGTCATCGTCGTCGACGAAACTTCGATGATCGACTTGCCCCTAATGCAAAAGCTGTTGGATGCGGTACCCCGCACTTCCTCTATTGTTTTCCTTGGAGATCACCATCAATTAGCTTCTGTGGAGGTAGGCTCTGTCTTCAGCGACATGACCCGCTCGGCCCTCGACCCCCGAAGCCCCCTATTCGGAAAATTAACCACCTTAACGAAAACCTATCGGTTTACAAAGGAGAGTTCGATTTGCCGATTTTGCGAGATATGCAGAGCAGGAGATGTCCTAGAACTTGAAAGTCTACTTCAAATTCAAAAAAATGACTTTGTATTTCAAGCGATAGGAAAGGCTTCTCGCCAATCCATCCCGCCGATCCTCGATCTCATGGTGGAGGCCCACCAAAAGCGACTTCAGGCTCATAGCCTTGAGACTGCTTTCCAATCAATTTCCAATTTTATTGCCCTAACCCCTTTCAACCGCGGTGACTTTGGGGTTTGGTCCCTAAACAAGTTGGTCGACGCACGGATTAGGCGAACCCACGATTCCGATCTCGGATCCTTCTATCAAGGCATGCCCTTGATTATCCTCGAGAACAACTACGACCTCGAACTTTTCAACGGTGATATGGGAATCGTCTGGCCAGATCCCAAAACTGGGGAACTATTTGCCTGGTTCAACGACCTTGAAGAAAATCTAAAGCGAGTACGCCTGAACTGGCTTCCAAAAAACGATCTCGCGTACAGTCTCACCATTCACAAGAGCCAAGGATCAGAATTTAACAAGGTCGTTGGAATATTCTCACCCGAAGAAAATGAGTTTGTAACCAAAGAATTAATTTACACGTGTGCGAGCAGGGCAAAAGAAAAGTTAATCCTTTTCGGTGACATTGACTTCTTAAAATCAGGAATACAGCGATCCGTAAAACGCGCCACTCGATTGGAAGAACAAATCCTCGAAATAAACGATTCAATTGAAATATGATTCAGAGGATAATCGAGGAAACAACTTCCAGAATTCTATCTATCCAAAAGCCTCATCCAATAAGAGTGGGAATCGATGGGCGCAGCGCTTCCGGTAAAACAACTTTTTCCGACGAACTGGCCGACTTCATTAGACTTAGTCACAAATCTGTCATTCGAGCTTCCATTGATGGATTCCACAATCCACCAGACTTACGCTATAGGACAGGAAAATTGTGCCCGGTAGGTTATCTCAAGAACTCTTTCAACAAACATGCAGTCATTGAGCAACTACTCCAACCTCTCGGTCCAAAGGGAAACCTCTTATACCGGGAATCTCAATACGACTTTGTCGCCAATCAAGAAACTCAAGTTGATCGCCTTCAAGCATCAGCGGATTCGATTCTCATATTCGAAGGGGTTATGCTATTCTGCGATGTCCTCAACCCCCACTTCGACTTTAGAGTCTATATCGACACCTCTACAGAGACGATTATTGATCGTGCATTATCAAGAGACCGTAAACGACTGGGTGGAGAGGCAGCAACATTAGAGAAATACGAGCGTCGTTACCTCCCCGGGCAGGCAGAGTACGCCAAAAGACACAAACCTAGGGACCAAGCTGACATCATAATCGACAATGATGACTACTCAAATCCTTGTATCGTCACGCTGTAACACTCGAGTGGGCATTCTACTCGCCCTAAATTGGAAACCCTCAACTTTATAACTTCAATTAAGTGCCTTTACGCTCACTGGACCTGCTTCAGTCCTCGCGGCTGGTAACCTCAAGAAGATGGTACCCAAATTGGGTTTTAACTGGGCCCTGCACTTCGCCAACCGGCGCCGAAAAGACGACCTCGTCAAATTCTTTCACCATCATACCGGGACCAAATTCACCCAAATCACCACCGCTTTTACCCGATGGGCAATGGGAGTGCTGCTGAGCCAAATCGGCAAACGAAGAACCTTCGTCAATTTGAGTTTTGAGAGCAGCACACTCTGTTTCCGTTGCTACTAGTATGTGTCGGGCACTTGCTTTTGCCATGGTATTGTATCAGTTCCTTCAAGATCAAACCACAACGATCTGAAACGATACCTGCGAGGTAAAGCAGAAAACGGTGTATCCGATTTCGTTCGGATGACATTTCGATACCGCAATTACCATGCACCGCGACCCAAAAACTAAATTACTGCCAAAATCCGTTCCTGCATTTGGGATTCAAAACCGACACTTCACCTTGATACTAAACCTTCAAAGTGATCTGATTAGTGAGCCCACTAAAACATGAACACACGAAGACGCTTTCTTACCCTTTCAGCTCTCGGATCTTGCACCGGATTCGGTACCCTAAAGTCACTTGCTCAAACGAAACCCGTTAAAGGCCCCGTCATCCTATCCACTTGGAGAACCGGAATTCGAGCCAACGACTATGCCTTCGAAGTGCTGCAATCAGGCGGCAGCGTGCTAGATTGCGTCGAGAAAGGGGTCAACATGATTGAGAACGACCCAAATGTGGGAACGGTAGGAATCGGCGGCTTCCCCGACGAGGAGGGGCATGTGACTCTAGACGCCTGCATCATGGATTCCCGCCAGCGATGCGGTTCCGTCGCCTTTCTTCAACATATTAAGAATCCCGTTTCCGTGGCCCGAAAAGTGATGGAGGATACTAAACACGTGATGCTAGTGGGCGAAGGGGCTCTCAATTTTGCTCTCAAGCACGGCTTCAAAAAGGAAATCCTCCTTACTGAAAAATCGTTGGCAGATTGGAGGAAGCGAAAGGCCGAACAGGACGGCAAGCTGCCGGAAATTAATGTAGAAAACCACGACACCATCGGAATGGTCGCGAGGGATGCAGAAGGTAACCTTTCGGGGTCTTGCACAACGAGTGGCGCTGGTATGAAAATTCACGGCCGTGTAGGCGATTCGCCTATCATCGGCGCAGGGCTTTACGTTGACAACGATATCGGAGCCGCCTGTGCCACCGGATGGGGAGAAGCGGTGATCGAGAATGCCGGCAGCGCAATGGTCGTGGAACTCATCCGCCACGGTCGCTCCCCACAAGATGCCTGCCAAGAGATCGTAAAGCGTATCGCAAGGAAATTCGAAGATTGGGAATCCATCCAAGTAGGCTTTATCGCCATGGATAAAGCCGGCCGTGCCGGGGCTTACGCCATACAAAAAGGATTCACCTACGCCCATCACGCCAACGGACAAAATCGCGAGATCAAATCCGATAGCCTTATATCCTAAAAAAAGACGAGAAGCTCAGTCCACTCTCTCAGGACCCTGAATCTCGGTCCGGTTCCCTTCCGGATCTACTGTAAAGAATCAATCGATACCTAGAATCTTGTACGGGTCCCACTTCATAGGGAAGCCAGCCTCCTCAACCGCTTCGGCACAGGAATGCACGTCTTCCACAAAAAAGGCTATGTGGTGTTTTCCCAATGCAGGTTCACGCGGCCCGACAATGTGCAAACCACATTTCCGAGATCGTACCACACAACAGGAAAGTCAAAACTCTCTGGACGGGGAATATCCTGCAAACCCAATAATTCGCTATAGAACGTCTTGGCCTTCTCAAGGTCCAAAACATCCAAGGCCACATGATCCAGCTTTTGTACTTGTATCTTCCTCATTTCAAACATTTCACAGAGCAACTTGAGAGACGCAAGACTTAGACGAACAGCGAGAAAACCTATGCTTAAATCGATCGGGTCCTTGATTTTGGTTTGCTACTCTGCTTGCGAATCAAACAATAAAAACACAACATTGCGGCCGCTCGCACAAATCAATATCTTCGACATACCACGTTCGATAGCCAGACCGCCTGATTCTTCAGCAATCAGCTTCCTTCACTTTTGTTTAGCGAGATTTCGATAGAAGCCCAAAAGAGAGTTTTCAGAACGGTTCAACCAATACAGCCAGATTGGATTTTCTCCCGCACCGATGGCCACGACGACCCTGTAATCTAAACCTAAATACGCTTCGGTACCAACTTCTTCTAATCGCTGAAAGAATTGTTTCTGGCCCCAGAGAACGAACCCGATCATCGGGATTAATAGGAGGCTATCGGAGTCAGATGGGATCTCGTTACAATCACAATGCGATCGGATTCTATCTCACTATTACCGACTGCCAATCTCTTGTATCCTGCAAAAGCGGCCTTCCCCTGATCAGATCGAATACTCCTCGTTGCAATCTCCCAACATAGCGAGCACCCACATCACCTACATAATAGTTCCCACTTCGAAACGTTTGGGTGGGATCAATTTTCCGTATTTGGGCATCGATAGAATGCGGTCAGCCTCTCGCAAATGACGTGCGGACTCAGTAAAACCTAACAGTAATTTTGAAGGAAAGCATCCACGATCCCTTCACGTAACCCCAAAATTGTCCCGTTCGACTAAAACGGTCTTCAACTCGGATTTGGATGCTGTCAAAAAGCCAGATTGGCCGCTACCCCTCCCCTGGGCAGCGATAAGACCAAAGGAACCGTCCAAAATCCTAAGGGTTAGCGATATAAGTCACTTAGGGGAAAAATGAGTACCACAGGCATCGCTTTTGAAAGCGATACCGTTATGCACCACCTAATCAACTGGCCGACGTTGCTTTAATATCCAGCTTGATCACAACCTCATCCCTTATAAGATCATCAACTTTGCCCTTGTAGACAATACCAAAGTCAAAACGCATGATGTCGAACTCAGCCTTCAGCATAACCTCATTATCAGAGATCGATACCTCCGGTTTGAAAGAAATACTCTTAGTCACACCATGGAGGGTCAGGTTTCCTGTCAATTCTGGACCCTGAGGCGTATCTTGCATGGAAGTTACTGCAAATTCAGCAGTAGGAATATTTACCGTGTCAAAGAAGTCGGCTCTTTTGAGGTGGCCGGTAAGGCGATCATTGTCAGACCAAAGCGAGTCCATCTGAATCGTAATCTTGCTTGGGGCGACAATCTTGTTATCCGCTACTGCAATTTCTCCCTCAAAACTGTTGAAGCCACCGCCGTGACTTCCAGTTACCTTGGAACCGACAAAAGATATGGTCGAATCCGAACGAATCGAATAGATCGAGGAATTCGCTACGGACTTTGCCGCCTCCACGGCCTCCGCCACCGTAGCCGATTCTGTTTTGTCTGCTGGGTTCGAGCAACTCGTTAGCAGAATTCCAGTGGCAGCAAAGGCAGTTAAAAAAAGGTGCTTAGTGAATTTCATCGTAATAGGTTACATCCATAAGTTTTGGATGAGTCAACGGAGATCGATCTCAATTGATTGAGACTATCCCAAAATCAAGGATACCATTTCATGGCCTCAAAGACCGCGAAGAAACGGCGAATCCTTAGCCGCTGATTTTAAGGAGAATACAAAATTACAGACAAAAAATACCGTGATCCTGTCTGTACATGTTGAATAGGTCACGGAAAGCTTCCGCTGCAGCGTGAAAACGAAGGAGGAGCAGTCCCTAGAATGAAGCTATTCGCAAAGCTGGCTACCCCTTAAGTTTAATGGGTCGCCGACTTTTAGTGGCTAGGAAGGTCGTATTTATCGCGTAGTCGCTTCAATTGAGTCTTCATCTCCTCCAGTACCCCTGCGTATTCTCGAACACCCGACACGTCCCTCAATTCGTTTGGATCAGTTTTCAAGTCGATTAGCTCTAGGCCGTCGTTGGAATAAAAATTGATTAACTTAAATCGCTCCCCACGGACTCCTTCATGTCTCGGCACCCCATGTTCTGTCAGATGCTCATAGTAGTGATAATAGAGATACTTGCGCCAGTCATCGGTGTCAGGATCCTCCAATATGGGCAAAATGCTCGCACCTTGAATCTCTTCAGGAACTTCCAGGCCGACAGCCTCAAGTAAGGTTGGAGCATAATCAATATTTTGCAATAGTTGATCGAACCGAGTTCCAGGTTGAATCTTCTCGGGCCACCGAATTAGAAACGGCATACGCAGCGACTCTTCGTACATCCAACGCTTGTCATACCAACCATGCTCGCCCAAATAAAAGCCCTGATCAGAACTGTAGATGACAATCGTGTTTTCAGACAAACCGTTCTCATCCAAATAACTAAGAATACGACCCACGTTCTCGTCCACAGAGTCAATACAGCGCAGATAATTCTTAATGTACCTCTGATACTTCCACCTTACTAAATCAACACCAGCCGGGGGTGATGCAAGAAAGGCAGCGTTTCGCGGTTCGTAGTAAGCATCCCACACCGCTTGTTGCTTTGGCGTCATACGAGGCCTCTCCGGTTCGCGTAGCCGACTTTCAAAATCATTCGCAATCGGCACCCGCTCCTGAAATTTCATATCCCATTGGTATATTAAATGGTCCCTAATCGACATAGCGTTGCCGGCGAGCGTCTGACTTCGCCCAGTCCAATCATCAAAAAGCGAGTCCGGCTCTGGCACCGGTGCGTCATCGTAGTTATAGAGGTGTTTCAAATTAGGCGCCCATGTCCTATGAGGTGCCTTTTGCTGACACATCAAAAGAAACGGCTTGTCTTGGTCTCGCCCCTCTAACCACTGGAGTCCAAGGTCTGTCGTAATATCCGTAATGTAGCCTTCGTATCGCTGCATCTTATCCTGACCAGTGCTCGTGTAGAAATCCGGATTATAGTAACTACCCTGCCCTGGCACGACCTCCCAGTAGTCAAAACCGGTCGGGTTCGACTTCAGGTGCCACTTGCCAACCAGAGCAGTTGAGTAACCTGCCTCTTGCAGCAGTTTCGGAAAAGTCATCTGAGTCCCATCGAACTCTGCTCCGCCCGAATTAGTATAAAATCCGTTTTTGTGACTATGTTTCCCTGTCAGAACGCTTGCCCTTGAAGGGCCACAAATTGAGTTTCCACAAAATGAATTAAGAAAAATCCCCCCTTCTCTGGCCAACCGATCGATGTGCGGAGTCTTATTTATCTTCGACCCGTACGCTCCGATCGATTGAATCGCGTGATCGTCCGTGAAGATGAATACGATGTTCGGTCGACGAAACTCTTCGCCTCTAGCACTCAAAAATGAAAGCTCCAGGCCGACCCAGCAAACCAGACGCAAACAAGTAACACAATTCGGAATAGAAAACCTGGCCATAGTCGAAGAGAATTGTCGCGAATCTCCGTACACGCAAGCCCGTACATACCATAATTCAAGAGCGGCCCTTTTCCGACCAACCTAGTAAATCTCAGCGAACTTCCCTTCCCTTGCGGTCAACAGGTGGCCACAACCATCTCTAGAACCTCATGCCAGCCGCTTAAACCTGATATCCAGCTCCCTCTCGATCTCTTTTAAACGCTTCACATCGAGTCCTGTAATGAACGCGATGGAAACCCCGCTCTTTCCCGCCCGAGCGGTGCGACCGCTTCGGTGCGTATAGTACTCGATCTGGTCGGGAAGTTGATGATGGATCACGAATTTCAAATCTTCGACATCAATACCCCTAGCGCTGACATCCGTTGAAACCAGTATTTGAGTACGGCTTTTCTTAAAACTGCGCATGACCTTCTCGCGTTCTCTCTGAGAAAGTTCGCCCTGAATTACCCCCACCGAAAATCCTTCATCCGTAAGATGCTTGGCGAGGTTGACCGTCCCAGCCCGCGAACGGCAGAAGACAAGCCCCCGCTCTTCCCCACGAGCCTCGATGCACCGTGTGATCTCCGCGAATTTGTCCTCTATACGACAGATCACATATCGATGGTCAATGTTCGGGTTAACCACGTTTTTACTATCCACTCGGACCGTGTGTGCCACCGGCGACATATACCCCTTGATAATTTGACGCAGGGCTTTCGGCATCGTTGCCGAGAAGAGCCACGTGCGGCGTTTCCCGGGCAAATGCCCCAGAATCGTCTCCAAGTCTTTCTTGAATCCTAAGCTCAACATCTCGTCGGCCTCGTCCAGGATTGCGATTCTCACAGAGGACAAATCCAATGCCTTCGCCTTCAGGAGATCTATAAGTCTGCCTGGAGTTGCGACCACAATGTGAGTGGGACGATTCAGGTTCGCTTGCTGAATCTCAATCGCTTCTCCACCATAAACGCATTCCGAGAAAATTCGGTCAGGGTAGTAGCGCGTAAATCGAAAGAGTTGCTTGCCAATTTGCTGAGCAAGCTCACGCGTTGGCGCTAGAACCAAGCCCTGAATCTTCTGGATTTTAGGATCGATGTATTGAAGAAGGGGTACACCAAAGGCGGCTGTTTTACCCGTACCAGTTTGTGCTTGGGCGATAAAGTCGCCTCCCTTTTGCAGCAGGTGGGGAATGGCCACTCTCTGCACCTCAGTAGGAGTGAATATTTTATTTTCAGACAAGGCCTTGATCAGCTTTGCGGAAACTCCGAGTTTTTTAAAATTTTTCAAAGTGGATGCATAAGCACCCAAACTGCCCCTTCTGGCAAGGCTGTAGTATGCCCGTATCGAGGCCAACAACGCTAAAACTGCAATTTGACTGGATCGAATGATCCTTCATCTTCGCTGCGGTCACTGATACGCTAATTCTTCGAGATCCACTTTCTGGAGCGAAGTCGCTTGGGCTCTTGAGCTACCGCAAATCACCGGAAGTTTGTCAGTTTGAACTAGACCGCTTTCAGCGTAAAGACCATTTGGCCCGTTACCATTTTCTAGATTTCGAAATCGTTCTGCTTCGTTTCGTTCGCTCCCGTTGGTATGTGGATATTTTCAACCATCTCCTGAACGTCAGTGGGGGGCCTTGGGGTAAAGGCACTCACGATAAACGTTACCGCAAAGTTGATAAACATCCCCACGAACCCGATTCCTTCCGGTGTAATACCGAAAAATAGATGCTCTGCCTTGCCCCCGAGAAACTGGAAATAAATGATATAGCCGCTGGTAAATACAATTCCGCAAAACATGCCCGCAATCCCTCCTTCCCGATTCACTCGCTTGGAAAAGATCCCCATCAGCAAGGTTGGAAAGAATGAAGAGGCCGCCAAACCAAAGGCAAACGCCACCGTTTTAGCAATAAACGCCGATGGAGGATTTATTCCGAAATAAGCGGCTACCGCTAATCCGATAAATGAAGCAAAACGGGCATAATTGACCTCTTCCCGGTCACTCAAGTCTGGCTTGATGATCTTCTTCATTAGATCGTGTGAAATTGAAGTAGACAGGACTAGTAGAAGTCCTGCTGCGGTCGACAAGGCAGCCGCAATACAGCCCGCCATCAGCAAGGCGATCACCCACATCGGAAGACCCGCCATATAGGGATTAGCCATCACCATGATGTCATTGCCAAAATAAAGTTCGTTCGGATTCGACAGATCCGCTTCGTTGGCAAGAAGTCGCTGTCCTTGCGGACCGATCCGCTGCGAATCCGGAGCATCATCACCTGGATACGCGGGTCCGCTTCCAATGAAAACAGAGTTCGAATTTGAATTCGACTTGCCAGGCCCGAAGTACTGGATGGCTCCATCGCCATTCTTGTCGACCCAGGCCATTTGGCCGGTCTTTTCAAAACTGCTGAACCATTCTGGGGCTTCCGCGTACGGCGTGCTGTGCAAATTCTCGATAAGGTTGACTCGAGCAAAGGCACCAATTGTCGGTGCCGTAAGATAGATCACTGCAATGAAAGTAAGTGTCCAACAAGCGGACTTCCGAACGGCCTTAACATCTTTCACCGTAAAGAATCGAACAATCACATGAGGCAAGCCCGCGGTACCACACATGAGGGCTGCCGTAATGCAGAACATATTGATTGTGCTCATTTTTCCCGAAGTGTATTCCTGGAATCCTAATTCAAGATTGATATTGTTCAGCTTCTCGAGAAACGGAACTACCTCTCCATTCAAGTTGTAATTTCCGATCAATCCCAACTGGGGAATCACATTCCCAGTCATTGCCATTGCGATAAATATCGCAGGGATCGTGTAAGAAAAAGCCATTACAGTATATTGAGCAACCTGCGTGTAGGTGATCCCTTTCATTCCACCCATACCAGCATAAACTAAAACAATCGCCGCGCCCATTAGCACTCCCGCAGGTATACCTATCCCAAACAATTGGGAAAACACGACCCCTACCCCGCGCATTTGCCCCATGATATAGGTCATGCAAATGAAGATCGCACACACGACGGCAACGCCACGGGCCACCTTTGAATAGTATCGATCACCCACGAAATCCGGAACAGTCGCCTTGTTGAACTTCCTTAAATACGGAACCATTAGCACCGTCAGTAAAACGAAGCCTCCGGTCCAGCCCATCAGAAACCGAGACGCGTCGTACCCGGTTATAGCAACAGTGCCCGCCATAGAAATGAATGTCGCTGCAGACATCCAGTCTGCTGCGGTTGCCATGCCGTTTGCGAACGGGGAGACGCCTCCCCCAGCAATGTAGTATTCTTTAGTCGATGCCGCCCGAGAACGGAAGGCGATCGTGATATAGACCGCGAACGTTATGCCGATGAATATGAAATTGAGGGTGCCTTGAGCCATACCGTTCCTTATTTGTCCTCCCGGTAGCCGTGCTGTTTATCCAAGCGGTTCATTAAAACCGCATAGGCGATAAGAATTAGTACAAAGCAGATAATAGATCCTTGCTGGGCAATCCAAAATCCAAATGGGGCGCTTCCGATGGACGGTAAGTTCGCATCGAGCAAGTCACGCAACAGGATTCCGCCAACGAAGCTGACGACGAACCAAATCGCGAGAAGTCCAAGCGTAATCTTCAGACAGGCGCTTCTATGCGCTCGAGGGTGATCAATTTCCATGGGAATGATTTTGGGAGGTATAAGAAACTAGTCTTCGTAGCTAATCGCGAGCACAACGCAAGTCAGGAAGTAATTCCAGACTGAGCAACAAACGAATTGGAACCAACTCAAAGGTGCCAAACCAGAGCACCGACTACTTGTCCGGATAGCTCCCCAGCCACTTAACAAAGGGGCACACCTTCTTCAGCTCGGAAACGGCTTCCGCAACCGACTCTTCCTCAAGGTGCCCATTTACATCGATAAAAAAGCAGTACTCCCAAGCGATTTTTCCGCTAGGGCGAGATTCTATTTTACTCAAATTCAGTCCCCGTTTCGCGAATACCATCAGAGTGTTCTCAAGCGCACCCACCTCATCCTTAATTGAAACGAGGAAGCTGCTTTTGAATTTCATGGAAGGAATATATCCGCTAGACTCCTTGCCGATCACTAAAAATCGCGTAGTATTGTCGGACCGGTCCTGAATGTTTTTCTCGACCACAGGCACGTTATACAAATCAGCTGCGAGCGAACTCGCAATTGCCGCACATTCCGGATTTTCCGCTGCGATTTGCACCGCCTTGGTAGTGCTCTCGCAGCTGTGTAAAGATGCCTTTGACATGTGCACATGTAGCCAGTCCCGGCACTGGAGGATGCCCTGGTCCTTCGAGTACACTTTCCTGATCTTGTCGATTGATGACTGCGAAATCAGATTTTGCGTAATGGTTAGGTAAATCTGGGCACAAATTTTCAACTCCGAATCGAAAAACATGTCCATCGAATCCAGCACGGAGCCACCAGTCGAGTTTTCAATCGGAATTACACCGTAATCCACCTCACCTTTTGCCACCGTGTGAAACACGTCCGTAATTGAAGGCGTCGCCAAATAATCTATACTCTGACCGAATTTCTTAATCGCTGCCTGATGGGTAAAAGTCGCTTCTGGGCCAAGGTAAGCAATCAGCATCGGCTTCTCTAGAGCGATCGCGGCTGACATAACCTCTCTGTATATAGCTCTTATAGCCAGTCCATCGAGTGGGCCTTTATTCAGAGCCTCAAGTTTGCGGAATACTTGCTCCTCTCGGCTTGCGACGTAGATTTCACCACCATTCTGGTGCTTTATCCGACCAATTTCAGCCGCACAGCGAACACGCTCATTGAGCAGGCTGAGGATTTGCTCATCCAGTTCGTCGATCCGTTTTCTCTGATCGTCCAAGCTCATAGTCAGATCGCCTCGCGATCAGCATCGTCTTCGAGGGGTTGCTCGAGTTTCTCGACCTCGCCGGTCTCCCTCGACTCCCCCCCAATATCGGATTCGCCTGAAACCTCTTCTGCGCTCCCATCAGCCCGCTCTCCCTCAGGTAATCCCATTTCCGTTTCCGTAACGTGACGCTGGTTGGATACTTCGTGGAGCCACTCATCGATTTGACGAGGTGACAAAACATCTGAAGAGGGCAGTTCTTCCACCGTCCTCAAACCTACAAATTCGAGAAACGCTTCGCTGGTACCGTATTGAATCGGCCGCCCCGGAAGCTCTGCTCGTCCAACAATTTGAACGAGGTCACGCTCCATTAGTCGGCTCAAGGCACTGTCAATCGAAACCCCACGGATCTTCTCCACTTCCGAGCGAACCACTGGCTGGCGATAGGCAATCACTGCCAATGTTTCGAGTGCAGACTGGGTTAGCTTCAACGGCCTTGGCTCGTCGCGAAGCAAGCGAATCCACTCCCCGACGGTGGGAGAGGTCACAAAAACGAATCCATCGTGCCGCTCTACCAAGCGATATACCTCGTCACGCTCTTTAAGCTCAGCGGAAATACGGTCAATCGATTCTCGTATCTGACCGGCGGTCACGAGCGAGGGTACATCTGAAGTGGGCATGCCCTCCGCTTCCAAAAACGGCTGTTCCACATTCGTCTCCTCGTCTTCCTCCGGAATCGCTACCTCCATTTCAGGCAATAGCTCGATTTGCTCGTGGAACTTGGAAAATACCTTTTGGATGTCCTTGGTGCTCAAGGGACCAGATGCTCCGAATAGGAGCGCCTTCAATACTCTGTCTAAGCTGAATGCCATTTAAAAAGGGTCTGCAGAATTTGTGTAATTCGAAATGGGGAATAACTTGATCGCAACTAAAACCTCTGATGTAAAGGGTCTCTTTTTCACGATTCCTGCCGTGATCTTGCCAAGGGGCTACAAGCTCCACGAAAGAAAGCAACGCAAAGTTATCAACAATACCAAATACGTGACCACAGAAAACCAAAATTGTAATCGTCCCCATTCCTCTGTCGTCGTAGATGGCAACGATCGTGCCCCCGCTCGCTCCATGCTAAGAGCCGTGGGATTCGGTGACGACGATTTCAAAAAGCCCCAGATCGCAATTGCCTCAACAGGAAGCGACTTGACGCCCTGCAACATGCATATCGACGAACTCGCGACTCACGCGACCAAAGGGGCCAACGAAGCAGGCGGCAAAGCAGTGAATTTCTCGACCATAACGATTTCCGACGGTATAAGCATGGGCACAAAAGGCATGCGCTATAGCTTGGTTTCTCGGGAAGTTATAGCAGACTCCATCGAAACGGTCGTCGCAGGTGAAGGAATGGATGGACTGGTCGCGATTGGCGGCTGCGATAAGAATATGCCTGGATGCATGATGGCGATTGCTCGGCTGAACCGTCCCTCCGTATTCGTGTATGGCGGTTCGATCCTCCCAGGCGTTCATAAGGGGCAGCCAACAGATATCGTTTCAATTTTTGAAGCGGTCGGCCGGCACGCTCGTGGCGAAATTGACGATGCCGAACTTAAGAAGATTGAATCTACCTGCATACCGGGTCCCGGCTCCTGTGGAGGCATGTATACGGCCAACTCAATGGCCAGCGCGATTGAAGTCCTCGGAATGAGCCTGCCAGGTTCGAGCGCCCAACTAGCGGTAAGTGAAGAAAAACGCATCGATTGCGAGAACGCAGGCAAAGCAGTTTTTCATCTCATCGACCAAAACCTGAGACCGAGCGACATTTTAACCAAAAAGTCCTTCGAAAACGCGATCACGACCTGCATTGCCCTTGGTGGATCGACCAACATAATTCTCCACCTGCTCGCCATTGCTCACTCCGCAAATGTCGAGTTGTCTATCGACGACTTCGAACGTCTCGGTGAGAAAGTCCCCGTGCTCGCCGACGTCAAGCCATTCGGCAAGTACAACATGTCCCACTTGATTCGCATTGGGGGTATTCAGCCGATGATGAAGATCCTCCTAGATCGCGGCCTAATAAATGGCGATTGCCTAACCGTTACAGGCAAGACAATCGCGGAGAACCTCCAAGAAGTAGGACCCTATCCCGTGTATCCGAACGAACAGGACATTATCCGGCCTTGGGATCAGCCCATCAAAGAAACTTCGCACCTGCGCGTCCTCAAAGGCAACCTCGCCCCAACCGGTGCCGTTGGCAAAATCACGGGGAAGGAAGGTCTCTACTTCAAGGGTACCGCGAAAGTCTACGAAAACGAGGAAGACTCCCTGCAGGGGATCCTTCGCGGTGATGTCGTAGCAGGTGATGTAGTCGTCATTCGCAATGAGGGTCCTGTAGGCGGCCCTGGAATGCGGGAAATGCTTTCACCGACCTCGGCTGTCGCCGGGCGTGGGCTTATTGAGGAAGTAGCTCTTATCACGGATGGTCGTTTCTCCGGAGGTAGCCACGGATTCGATGTCGGCCACATCACACCGGAAGCCGCTTGTGGCGGACCGATTGGAATTGTGCAAAACGGCGACGAAATCGAGATCGACGCCACTAGAAACACTATTTCACTGAACATTCCTCAGGATGTATACAACCTGCGGATGGACGCGTATCAACCTGCCGGTGCAGGAGAAAAGCGTGGCGTCCTTGGCAAATATGCAAAACTAGTCGCTTCCGCTTCAGAAGGAGCCGTCACCGACAAATATCTGTAGTTTTCAAAATGGTAGGGGGCGATCTCCGAGCACCCGCTAATTACGATTTTAAGATGGGAGATCACCCGCTATCTGAAATTCCTTCAAACTATGCCTCCTCATCATTTATAATTCAAACTTCATAATTCAGTCACCATGTCTTGGGAACGATTCACACAATACTCATTTTATTTTCCGGAAGTCAGCCTGGCTATTGATCTCAGCCGGATCGGATTGAAGGATGACGACTTCGAAGCATTCGAATCGCGATTTGCAAAGGCGTTTCAAGATATGGACGCTTTGGAAAAAGGCGAAATCGCCAACCCAGACGAGGGAAGAATGGTGGGGCACTACTGGCTTAGAGACCCGGAACGGGCCCCTACGCAAAAGCTGAGCGCCGAGATTAAGGAGGCAATTGAACGAATTAAGCAATTCGCTTCAAGCATCCACTCAGGGCAGATCAAAGGCCAAAACGGGGTCTTTTCGGACATCCTGGTCATCGGTATCGGAGGATCCGCATTGGGACCCCAGTTCGTGAGCTACGCTCTTGGGAATCCTTCCCAAGACAAGGCCCGTATTCACTTCTTCGATAATACCGATCCCGATGGAATGGACCTTGTACTTGATGCTATCGGGGACAATCTCGGCCAGACGCTCAGCCTGGTTGTCTCTAAATCTGGTGGAACTGCCGAAACAAGAAACGGTATGCTAGAGGCGAAAACAGCCTACGAAAAAAAAGGTCTTAATTTCGCCGCCCACGCCGTCGCTATCACGGGCGATGGAAGCAAGCTGGATACAGTCGCCATAAATGAAAACTGGATCGCCCGATTTCCGATGTGGGACTGGGTCGGTGGACGCACCTCCGTGCTGGGTCCGGTAGGACTCCTACCGGCCGCACTCCAGGGAATCGATGTCGACGCATTGCTATCTGGGGCAAAGGCCGTCGACGCGCTGACCCGCAAGACTTCGATCAAGAGCAATCCCGCTGCCCTGCTCGCCCTATCCTGGTACCATGCAACCGATGGCAAAGGGAAAAAAGACATGGTTGTGCTTCCCTATAAAGACCGCCTTCTCCTTTTTTCACGCTACCTCCAGCAGCTTATTATGGAGAGTTTAGGGAAGGAATTCGATCTACAGGGGAATGTGATAAACCAGGGAATTTCCGTCTATGGAAACAAAGGCTCCACCGATCAACACGCTTATGTTCAGCAGCTCCGAGATGGTATTCCGAATTTCTTCGTCACCTTCATCGAAATCCTAAAAGATCGCTCTGGTCCATCCATCGAGGTGGAGGACGGCGTCACTTCCGGAGACTTTCTTCAAGGCTTTTATCTCGGTACGAGAGACGCCCTCAGTGAGAAAGGACGGGAATCGGTTACGATCACAACTGACGCGGTTAGCCCAGAATCGGTTAGCCGCCTCATAGCTCTGTATGAACGAGCTGTTGGTCTTTACGCTTCTCTCGTCGGAATCAATGCCTATCACCAGCCAGGAGTAGAAGCAGGCAAGAGGGCAGCTGGGATTGCGATCGATCTCTGTAAAGCGATCACGGCTTCACTCCAGGACGCCAAAGGGGAAGGCCTGGATGCACCCGGCCTCGCTCAGGCGATTGGCCGAAGCACAGAAGCGGAGCTCATATATAAACTCGCGACTCATCTCGCCGCGAACGAAACTTCCGGGATCCGGAAATCCAGTTCCGGAGCCTGGCACGAAGCGACTTTTTCAGTGTCTGCGTAAGGCAAAATTAACGCCTCGGTCCATTCGGCTGAAGCGGGAAAACCAGCGTTTTACAGAGGAGTTGGAAATGCGGATGGATAAATAAGAGAATCTGTCGCGTTCCCTGGCGGATTTGAAGAAAGAGATGGCCGCCCAAAAAGCGAATTCGATCACGCTAGAAGAGGCCGATGCCTACGAACAGAAGATTGCTTCACTGGAATCAACCATTCTCAAACTGGAAAGCACTCCCGTGAAGATAGCTAGTCCCTCCACTGCATAGGTTTATGGGAAACCTAAAGCCAGGCCCGAGAGATGCGAATGGAAGAATCCTTACCGTCGGGCCGCAATCCTCTTTCGTGATCGTCAGCCTCGACTATACCAATGGCATTCGGCTCGACCATCTCTTCGAAATTTAGCGAGAAGGGGAATCCCTCGCAAAAATTCGTATAAGTGAAGTAAAGGAAAACTTGAGCATCGTAAGAATTCTGCCAAGATCTGCGAAAATCGACCCCAAAGCGGGCGATCTCATTGTTAGCCCAAATTGATAGATTATGAAAAAACTGCTTTCCCTCTTTCTCGCAATTGCGACCGTCAGCCTGACTCTAATATTCACTGGCTGCACCGAAGTGGACGAGTCAACGATTCCCTGGAGCCGTCCCAAAGACTGGGAGGGTGGCGTTCCGGGAATGGGTGGAACGAGCCGCTAGTCCAGCTCCCGTCGCTCCAGAAAGATTTCTGACTCCACCCAACCGAGGATGGAAGGGGCAAATCAGTCACTCACGCCTGAACCAGGCTCGCTTTACGTCGTCGCCACGCCTATAGGGAACCTAGCAGACTTAACCGAGCGAGCCCGCTCCTTACTGGAAAAAGTCTCATTTGTCGCCTGTGAGGACACACGCGTCTCCGGCGGTATGCTTTCAAAATTGGAAATCAAGAATCGGCTGGTTTCCTACCATGACAAAAATGAGCACACCATGGCGATATCAATCGCCGACCGGCTAGCGAACGGAGAGTCGGTTGCCCTCATTTCCGATGCAGGAACTCCTGCCGTTAGCGATCCGGGGTTTCGCTTAACTCGCCAATGTCACGCACGATCTATACCCGTTATTCCCGTTCCGGGCCCTTGTGCCGCCACAACCATCCTTTCTGCGAGCGGCCTCCCTTCCAACGGTTTTCTTTTTGTGGGATTCCTCCCTCCTAAAAGCACCGCACGGAAGCGCTTTCTCGAAAGCCACATCGATTTTACATACACAATCATCCTCTATGAATCCTGTCATCGTATCGAAAAACTCATAGCCGAAATGCTAGAAATCCTCGGGCCGGATCGTTTTGTTTGCATTGGAAGAGAACTGACCAAGCGATTCGAATCTATCACAACCGGCGCCTTGGCCCCTGTTGCCGAGACCTTTAAAACCTCGATTAAGAAAGGCGAATTTACGGTGGTGATTGCCCCGCGGAAATTTGTCCTCTAGCGATGAAAGCTATTCGGGTCGGTATTATCGATATAGGAAGCAATTCTATAAAGCTGCAGATTGCTGAAGGCTTGGGAGGCACAGAGGTTCGTCATGTTTACTTTGAAGTCGAAGAAGTACGTATTGGCGAGGGAATGACAAGGAACCCTCCTATAATCGAATCCGGTGCGATAAAGAATGGGACTCTTGCCGTAGCCCGACTTCATTCGATCGCTTCTCAACACAACCTAAACGAGCTTTCAATCGTTGCGACCAGCGCTGTACGAGACGCTCACAATAGCCATAAATTCGTAGACTCGATCCGGACTGCGACCGGCATTGAATTGAGAACCCTTTCAGGAGCTGAAGAAGCGAACCTTATCGGTAAAGGCGTTTTGCAGGATCCAGCACTTGTGAACCTCAATGATTTCACACTCTCTGACCTTGGTGGAGGCTCTTTAGAGTGTATTCGATTCAAGAACAAGGTTTCCGTCGCTTCACACAGCTTCGACCTCGGCGCCGTTCGACTCGCATCACAGTTCCTTCATGATCGCAAGAAACCGGTATCTCTGACTCAACGAGAGAATATAGAGAACGCCGTAAGAACTACACTCCAGCGATCTTCTATACAACCTGATCCTGGAATCACTACTGCCGTGTTCACCGGGGGCACCGCGTCAATCTTATCCCAATTGGCACCTGAGCCAGGTACTAACAAGAGATTTGATTTTATCTCCGCCAGATCAATACGCGATCGCGTCTCTGAAATGAACTTCGATGAGAGGATAACAAATTTAGCCGTTCCTACCAAACGAGCGGACATTTTCCCGACTGCCACCATAATCCTGTGCGAACTAATGCAGTTCCTTGGTTGCGAGACGATTTATTTTTCTTTTTTCAATCTTCGCTTCGGTCTCGCAGCTGAAATGGTAGAGGCTCACAGATTAGCGAATCTATAAACTACTAGCGATTTCCGCGAAGATCCGTTTTCGTTCCGCGGCATCTCGTTTGCGGTCTGTAACGACCTCAATCAGGCTAACCCCTCCTCGAGCTTCTCTTCCTAAATACATCTCAAATTCCTTAAGGCTATTGGCTTTCATGTATTCAATATTGTACGTCGCAGCCCATTTCGAGAAATCGATCTGCTGATCAGTCGCAAAAAACTCTTCGAACTCTTCTCCGAACTGACTTACAGGGAGCATTTCAAAAATCCCTCCCCCAGCGTTATTTATCAATATAATCGTCAGCGACCCTTCGAGTCGCTTACTTACCAATCCTCCGTTGCTATCATGAAGCAGGGCAAGATCTCCTGTTAGAAGAAAAGTCGGCTCACCTCGATGCGCTACCCCGAGAGCCGTTGATAGAATACCATCTATCCCATTCGCCCCTCGAGAGGAATAGACACCCACGCGTCGATCGTTAGGAGTCCAGAAAAATTCCAAATCCCGTGGTGGCATGCTATTAGAGACAAATAGAGAGCTTCCCATCGGCAAACAGTTCGACATCGTTACCGCAATCGAACCCTCGAAAACTGGCTCGAGACGAGACAACCTTCCTTCGATAGATTGGCGCACCTTCGCGTCTAGTCGTTGCCACGCTGAGGCAAAGGCATCGTTGCTATGACGCGTCACCGGCGGTGACGCTCGATTAAAGTCGTAATACCGAGACTCACTATCACCTCGATTTGAATCGAAATCACCGGGAATGGGCGTCAAAAACTGAGACTTAATATTCCGATCTTTTAACCAGGTTCGAAGGGTCTTACTGATGGGAAGATCACCTACCACGATGATTCGATCAGGCAGCAGCTCCGAGTCTCCGCCAACGACGTGGCAAATCGCATTGTAACCGGTAATCAAGCGTGGAAACAGACTCTGGTGATTCCTGATTGGACTGAGTCCATCTGCAAGTACCGGCCACCTAAGTCCATCTGCCAATCGTGCTAGATTTCGAACCCAATTTTCACTAACCGCCACTAGAGGAGAACCGACTAATATGAGTCCTCGTTCAGACTGGGTAAATTCGTCTAGGCCTAATTCAATTAAGGGTTCTTCGACTTTCGAAGAGGACTCACACAAGACCCTTAGCTCATCCATAGAGATCGGACTCACGAAAGTCCCATTAGAGAGAGGTGCCAGTGGGTCTCGGAAAGGCGTATTTACGTGAACGGGACCGCATGGAATACCCAACGAGAAATCCACCTGTTCTTCCACAACTGCCTTCAGACCTTCTAACGCCTTTGGATCCGCATTAGGAATAGGCAATTCTACCTGAGAGACTGGATACATGGAATACATACCCACTTGAACAATCGTCTGCCCCGCACGGCATCCGCGCAATTCCTCAGGCCGATCCGCGGTTATGACAATCAAGGGTACCCCACTTTCTGAGGCTTCGATAACAGCTGGATAGAAATTGGCCGCAGCCGTTCCGGACGTACATACCAGGACAACGGGTAATCCTTCTCGTTTTGCGAGTCCCAAGGCAAAAAAACCGGCGGAACGTTCATCCAGTATTGAAATTGATTCAATTCCTTCTGTTCGGGCAAACGCAAACGCGAGTGGAGAACTTCTTGACCCAGGGCAAATCACCGCAAAGCGAACCCCTTTGCTGCACAGAGTTTCAGAAATGATCCGAGACCAAAGCTCGTTAACATTTGAAAATTCGGGTTGCATCTAAACGAGATTCTCCAACAGGGCTTTAAACTTCAAGTTCGTCTCCTGCAGTTCTTTCTCTGGAATAGATCCCTTTACGATACCAACTCCAGCATATAACCGAGCAGTGTCGCCATCAATCAAAGCCGAACGAATGGCCACGAGAAATTCGCCTTCCAAATTACTGTCCACCCACCCAATCGGTCCTGCATACAGTCCCCTAGCAAAACCTTCATAATGAGATATTCTTTCACAGGCTCGCCCCCTCGGTGACCCGCCTACAGCGGGCGACGGATGAAGCTGCTCCACAAAATCCAAGAGACTCGTACCCTCAAGCAGCTTTCCACGCACCTCGTTGTAAAGATGCTGCACATTACTGAGTCGCTTCAAGGCTGGCTCCTCTTCTAATCGAATTTCAGTCCCCAAGAATTCAAGACGCCGACAAATCGAATCCAAAACCACTTTCTGTTCGTACCGATCTTTTTCGCTATTCAACAGCTCCGATCCCAATCTCGCATCCTCCCTCGCAGACAGACCCCGAGGGGCCGACCCTGCTAAAGCGTCTGCAGCAAACTCTTTGTCCTCAACTTTCACCAGACGCTCAGGGCTTGCACCAATAAAACTTTGACCTTCCCCGTTAGCAAACGAGAAAGAATAACAATCAGGGTACCGGTCACGCATCGCGTTGAGGATCTCAAGTGGGTGAAATACCTGATTAGCTCTCAAATCCCGGGCTCGTGCTATTACAATTTTCTCAAATACTTCGGAATCGATTTCCTTGATAGCCCGACCTACAGAATCACTGAAGTTACCTTTCTCACTGGCCTCCTCCATCCGCCATTCCGGACGTCTAGAATCGCTCGCAGACACATCAACCGACCGATAGTCGAATGACTTGAATTTCGTATTGGCATTCCATATACGTTTGGAAATGGACTCAATATCGCTACATTCCTCAACTAGCGCGTTCGCAGTTGCGACACATACTCCCCTTTTTACGCTCACCTGCCAAGAAGGTACAAACACGGTCGCAGGTGGAAAAGCCTCCCTATCCCCCACGTCATCAAAAAACGTGAAACCGCAAAAGAAGTGTGGTCCAAAGAAAGGAAGTGTGGCATCTCCTACAGCGACCGCATTGTCCAAGGTATCGGTAATGAAAGCCTTTGCAGATTCAAACCGATCACCAGAACGGGACGCTGAATGAATTGCCACTTCTGCTCCTGCCAAAGCCACGCAATCCGAGGGTCTCTCTACATAGAAGTGCGGCTCGCTAGGGTGATAAATCGACTCGAGCACTGCCAATGGGTCAAGTAAATCTGAAGCAACCGAAATGCTCACCAGCTGAGGATGGCTCTTCAAAATAGCTTGCTGACGGCAGCCGTTTAGAAACGTCTCAAGTGCGGTCTCTGTCGGGGACTGAGAAAGGTCTAACGGGAGCGTATCCACAGAATCGCTATTTTAAGATTTCATTTGAGGCTTGGGAAACAAAATCGTCTTTTCGCCGATCTCCTGTCCAACCAGCGTGTCTCCTCGAAGCAATCGACGGTCCCAATCTGCCTCGTTGGTACAACCTAGCAGATCGTACACTTTATCGGTTGTATTTGGCATGACAGGTTCGAGCAACCCCACTGCCAAGCGCAAGGATTCTGCCATTACGTAAAGAGACGTTTCGAAACGTTTCCTGTCTTCCGGATTCTCAGATTTTGCCAACTTCCAAGGAGCTCGTTGTTCCGCATACCGATTTATCGCACTGATAAAAGCAAACGTTTTCTCCAGGCCCGAGTGAAATTGAAATTCGCCATACAGATCTAAAACCTTCTTCTGCGTATCTTCCCACAAGGTCCAAAGTTCTGATTCGAGTGACTCCTCGATGCTTGGTCCGGGAATCTTTCCTCCAAAATTACGGCCAACCATTGTAAGTGCCCGGCTCAGCAAGTTTCCCAGATCGTTCGCAAGGTCGGAATTGTAACGGGACATATACCTTTCCTGCGAAAACTCGCTGTCCTGCCCGACGTTCATCTCTCGAGTAACAAAATAGCGAAACGCATCCGATCCGAATTGGTCAATCAAATTGAGCGGATCAATTACGGTCCCTGTGCTCTTCGACATTTTCGCTCCCGATTTTAACCACCACCCATGAACTAGAAGGCACTTTGGTAACGCTATCCCTGCAGCCTTCAGCATAATGGGCCAATACACAGCATGAGGTGGAACAAGGATGTCTTTTCCGATTACGTGAAAATCTGCAGGCCAGTATTTTTCAAACGAATCGGTACCGTATCCAACTGCGGATACATAGTTAACCAGGGCATCAAACCAAACATAAGTCACATACTCCTCGTCGAATGGAAGTGGTATCCCCCACTCCAATCGCTCCCGCGGTCGGGAAATACAGAGATCATTAATCGGCTCTTTCAGGAACTCAAGCACCTGCTTTGCTCGAAAACGGGGATAGATAAAAGACTCGTTCGTCTTGAGGTGTTCAACAAGCCATTCCTGATGACAGCTCAACTTAAAGAAATAATTGCTTTCCGCAATTTCCTCAACGTCACCAAAAATCTCCGGCCAATCGCCATTTTCATCGCGATCCTTTTCCTGCAAAAATTGCTCCGCTCGCCTGCTGTAGTAACCTTTATATTCCGCTTTGTAGATATCACCTTGATCAAACAGCTTTTGCAAAATGGATCGCACGACATTCTTGTGCCGGTCTTCAGTCGTTCTAATGAAATCTTCATTAGAAATATCTAGACTCGCACAGAGTCCCTTGAAGGCAACCGCCGCCTCATCGCAAAGTTCAATGGGAGTAATGCCACGTTCCCCTGCCGATTGCTGTACCTTCTGTCCATGCTCATCGATTCCGGTCAAGAAATAGACTTCGTCACCCATCAAGCGACGAAAACGGGCAACCACATCGGTCAAAACCTTCTCGTATGCGTGGCCGAGGTGAGGCTTTCCATTAGCGTAATCAATCGCAGTTGTTATGTAGAATGACTTCATGATCTAAAAATCGGCGGTAACCCATAAGCGACCCCTTTTTCCACCGCAATCTAATTAAAGCAAAGACCAATCGAACAAAGCACCTGCAATCCAAGACAGAATGTCTAAATACCAGTCCCTAACTTAGGGCGCTTCTAGACTTGTAGACACAATCGCAGGTCGTTCAAATCTAACTATTGCTGATTAGAAAAGTTCCATTCCTCGTCTCTCCCGCGATATCTTAGAAAACCGCACCGACCCTCTCAGTGAAAACATCACAGGGTTCCCCCAGCTTCTAATTCCACCTTTATTGGACCAACTCCGGTTCGTTTTGCCTCGCTCATGGCTTTCTTTGTTTGAATTACCGTCCCAACGTGACCTCAGTAGAGTCGTTATTTGTATAACCAAGAGTCGAACCTACAATCCGGACCCCACTCCAGACAAAACTAACTCAACAATTCCTTGAGTAGACCTTGAACAATTTGCGGGCTAGCCTTGCCTCGACTCTTCTTCATCACTTGGCCGAGCAAAGCATTAAGGGCCTTGTCATTTCCAGATCGAAAATCCTCTACCGGACGAGGGTTCTCATCTACCACCTCCTGACACCAGTCTTTCACTTGCCCTTCATCAAAATCTGGCTTGAGCCCTTTTCTTTCAATTACCTCTGTAGCAGACTCTCCCGTATTGAACATTTCAATAAAGACATCTTTCGCAATCTGCTTGGTGATGACCCCTTTTTCGATTACTTCAACGAGCGAAAGCAAGCCGTCCGGCGAAATTTTGCATTCGCTCAATGCCGTATTGGAATCGGACAGTTCTCGTAGCAAATCGTTAGTTACGTAGTTACCGATTGCTTGGGCCCATTTCGGCATCTGTTTAGCGGCCCTCTCAAAATATTCGCTCAACTCCCAGTCTGGAACAAGTACCGATGTAATCGAATACGGAATATCATATTGCTGCATAAATCGACGCTGCTTATCGAAAGGCAGCTCTGGAATTTCGCATCGTATTCGCTCTCTCCATTCGTCGTCAATGCGCACCGGCATCAAATCAGGATCGGGAAAATAGCGATAGTCATGAGCGTCCTCCTTCTCCCGCATCAACTCGGTTCTTCCGAGGTCAGCATCCCAACGCCAGGTAGCCTGCGTCATTTTCCTTCCCTTTTTCAGTTCTTGGGTCTGCCGCTTTATCTCGTATTCAATACCGTTTTTCACACCGGTAATGCTGTTCAAATTTTTGAGTTCAATCTTCGCTCCTAATTCCTTTTGACCAACGGGACGAACGGATATGTTAGCATCCGCTCGCATTTGGCCCTTCTCCATATCACAGTCGGAAATTCCGCAATAAATCATGGTTTGCCGAATAGCCGTCAGAAAAGCGAAGGCCTCCGCACCTGAATGCATATCTGGTTCGCTGACAATTTCCATCAACGGTGTAAAGGCACGATTGTAGTCAACCAGACTGTCTTCAGCGAAGTGATTTAGTTTTCCAACGTCGTTCTCTAAATGGATACGCGTCAGAGCTACCTTTCGATGTGAACCCATCACCGCACGAGTCTCACCCTCCATTTCAATTTCAACAAAACCGCCATCACAAATGGGCTGATCATATTGAGTAATCTGATAGTTATTGGGACTGTCTGGATAAAAGTAGTTTTTCCGGTCCCACTTGCAGTAATCCGGAACCGTGCAGTTCAAGGCGAGCCCTGCTTTGATAATCCCATCCAAGGCGGTCTTATTCATAACCGGCAGTGACCCCGGCAATCCTAATACAACGGGATCAACCAAAGTATTGGGTTCGTAACCGTAACCCGAACGGCTTCCGGAGAAGATCTTGGACTCCGTCTTGATTTGAACATGAACCTCTAAGCCAATGACTGCTTCGTATTCCATTTTCGATTTCCCAAATGATTAGTCGTTGAAACAACCTTATAAGGGTGGGTGTTCGTTTTTAAAGTTATGGACAGACTCGAACTCGTTCCCCATCGCTAGAATCTCATCCTCCTTGAATGGCTTTCCCAATATCTGAAGCCCTACGGGAAGTCCGTCAACGTACCCACAAGGGACCGACAATCCTGGTATCCCTGCCAGATTGGCTGAAATCGTGTAAATATCGCTCAGATACATCGAAAGCGGATCTCCCGAATGAGCCCCCCTCTTAATGGCGGGACTAGGGGCAGTCGGTGTAAGCAAGGCGTCTACATCCTTGAACGCCTCTTCAAAATCTCTCCGGATCAAAGTGCGGGTCTTTTGGGCCTTTAAGTAATAGGCATCGTAATAGCCACTACTCAGAACATAAGTGCCCAGTAGCACACGCCGTTTTACTTCATTTCCAAATCCCTCTGCCCTTGATTGACGGTAAATATCAACCGAGTCTTTCGCGTCAAAACTCTCGGCTCGATGTGTATAGCGAATACCATCGTAACGGGCCAAATTCGAAGAGGCTTCGGCAGTTGCCACGATGTAATAGGTCGCCACTGCATAAGCCGTATGCGGCAAAGTCACTTCCTTTATCTCACATCCGATTGATTTGTAAAACTCAATCGCCTCTTTTACAGGACCCATGGATGCCGTATCCGACGCACTCTCGAAATACTCTTTCGGCAATCCAAAGGTCCACTTCCTCCCTTTCAGCTGTTTAATGGCTTGAACGTAGTTCGGGACATCAACCTTGTAGGAAGTCGAGTCATTTATATCGTGTCCTGATATAGATTGCAACAGAACCGCCGTGTCCCAAACCGTGCGACCCAAAGGTCCCACTTGATCTAGCGAAGATGCAAAGGCAGCAAGACCGTAACGAGAGACACGCCCGTATGTAGGCTTCAATCCAACAACCCCACAATGCGAAGCGGGTTGCCGGATGGATCCTCCGGTGTCACTTCCTAAAGATACGATCGATTCACCTGCTGACACAGCCGCCGCAGATCCACCCGAGCTTCCCCCAGGAATACAATCGAGTTTCCAAGGGTTACCCGTAATCTTGGTAGCGGAATTCTCAGTGGACGAGCCCATAGCGAACTCGTCCATATTCAACCGGCCCCAAAGCACAGCCCCAGACCGTTTTATTTTTTGAATACAAGTGGCATCGTAAGGTGAGACAAAATCCGCCAATATTTTACTAGAACAAGTTAGAGGCTGGTCCTTCACCGCAAGCACATCCTTTATTCCTACCGGTATTCCATCTAGTAATCCGAGACTTTCTCCTCTATTCCGTCGAGCATCCGAATCCGCCGCCTGAGCCAGAGCGTTCTTCTCGTCAAAACTATTGAATGCCTGTACCAGGTCATCTACTGCCTTTGTCCGACCTATAACTGATTGCGTTAATTCAACGGATGATATCTCCCTCCTGTTCAATAGCCCGCTCAACTCACTAGCGGATTTGTAATATAGCTCAGCAGACATCATTACTCCACAACCTTCGGCACGACAAACATGTTCTGACGCTGCTTCGGCGCATTTTTCACAGCCTCGCAAGTGGGAAGTTCCGATGTAGCCCTATCTTCTCTCCAAACATTTTCTACCGAATGCGGGTGTGCTGTCGGCTCGACATTCGTCGTGTCCAATTCATTCAGCTTATCAATGTATCCAAGGATGCTCTCAAGCTGAGATGAAAACTTCGTTTTTTCCTCTTCAGTCAGAGCTATCCGTGCCAACTCAGCGACCTTATCGATGTCAATGTGGGGAGCTTCAGCCATATTTTAAAAAAATTAATATATACAAGAAGGGTCCAAACTAATCCCGAATTTCAAAGGCGGTTTTTTCTCGAATCACATTTTGAATCTTCTCAAACGCCGTATTCACTTCCTTGTCCTTCAACGTTCGTTCGGTGGAGCGGAATACCATAGAGACCGCTACGCTTTTCTTGCCTGCTGGCAATCCCTCTCCTTCGTAAATGTCGAACACGTAAATAGACTCCATGGCGAAGGCACCTTCAGTCGCCTTTTGAGCAATCTTCTCAATCGAACGAACCACATCATTCGCCAATTCCGACTGGTCAACGACCAAAGCTAAGTCTTTTGCAGTTGGCGGGAAGAGACTGAATGGTTGGAACTGAACTCGCTTTGCCGTTTTCAATCGCTCGGGAAGAATCGAAAAAGAACCGGCTACAATATCACCCTCAATATCCAATGCCTTAATACGTTCTAGATTCATCAACCCAAATTCCGCCAAGATGCCAGCTCTAGGATCATCTATCAATGCCGCCTGACCCTCTTGCCAAGCCGTAGAGTCATCTACAATCTGAGAAACCTTGAATCGCCCGATATCAATCCCCGCAAACCCTGCCAACAAAGTGGCCCGATTCTTAACGGTAAAAAAATCATCGGCTTCCCGGAGTTTCCAGCTTCGGGGCCGCCCCAGCGAGTACTCAGCAAACGCCACCGAAATCATCTCAACGACTTTTCCTTTCACCTCGTGGAAAACGCGACCCAGTTCAAAGAATCGGGAGGCTCCCGTCTTTCGGGACTGGTTCAGTCTCAGGGATTCCAGAATTCCCGGAAGCAAGCTATGTCTCAATTGGCTCTGGTCCTCGCTAATCGGATTTTTCAACCCCAAAGCCATGCGGGAAACCGAATCCGACCAACTCTGCTGCTCCGCTTTAGAACGCAGCGTGTAGTTTACCACTTCATTAAAATGCTGACCGACGAGATAGTTCGTAGCACGTCGAGAGAATTCAGTTATCGGATTGTCATTTTCTCTTGTGGCAGTTGCCACAACCGCTCCCGACGGGATTTTATCTGTCCCGTAGATGCGCAACACCTCTTCTAGCAGGTCTATTGGACGATCGAGATCACCTCGGTAGCTTGGAATATTAACGAGCCAGTCGCCATCGCTCTCTTCTGAGATTACCATATCCAGTCGTTCCAAACTGTCGCGAATCTCTTCGTCAGAGATTTCGAATCCCGCCTTCACTCTCACCCAATCAGTCGAAAGCTCCACTTCCTTCTTGACCATCGGCTCGGATCCGGCGACATGCTCGGGGCCACAAACAGTCCCACCAGCCGTTTCCAAGATGAGCTGCACCGCCCGATCCGTAGCAAATCGAAGCGAACTCGGATCTACTCCGCGCTCAAATCGATAAGAACTATCCGAAGACAGTCCAAGCGTTTTGGATACCCAACGAGTCGTAGTTGGGTTGAAATAGGCCGCCTCCAAAACGAGATCTTTTGTATCCTCTTTGACCTCCGAGTTCTGACCTCCCATTACCCCAGCAACAGCCAAGGCTCGCTCGTCATCGGCGATTACCACCATCCGGCTGGATAGTGTTCTTTCTTCGTCGTCCAAAGTTACAACCTTCTCGTCCTCACGGGCGTTTCTAACCATAATCTTGCTCCCTTTAATATCGCGAGCATCAAACGCATGCAGTGGATTGCCACACTCGTGCAAAACGTAATTGGTCACATCCACCACGTTGTTAATGGGCCGCAGGCCAATTGCGCTAAGAAGATCCTGCATCCAGGCGGGGCTCGGTCCGATTTTCACGCCCTTGATAACAGTAGCTCGATATAGCGGACAGTCCTCTTCGCACTCAACCGATACACTTTTAAATATCTCTTCACCCGACGGACGATCTCCCGGTGCCGACAAATTGTCTACCGCGGGGTAACTCAATTCGCGCTGATACCTTGCAGCCAATTCTCGGGCGATGCCAAGATGGGATAGACAGTCGGGACGATTAGGAGTCACTTCCAAATTGAAAACGGTATCACTTTCAGTCAGAACCGCGTTGATTGGTGTCCCCAATTCCGGGCGCCCGTCTAGAATAAGCAACCCAGCGGCATCTTCACCCGCTCCAATCTCTTTGCCGGAACACATCATCCCATCCGACTCGACCCCACGTAGCTTGGATCGTTTGATTGTGAAGCCACCTGGAAGAACCGCCCCCGGAATGGCGACAGGCACTCTATCACCCACCTTGTAGTTGCTAGCCCCACACACTATCGTCTTTTCACCAATCGCATCTCCCAAAGCCACTCGACAAACGCCCAGTTTGTCGGCATTGGGATGCTGCTGACGGCCAAGAACTTCGCCAACGATTACATTCTCCAATTGAGGCAAGCCTGTCGATTCCATGTCATCGACTTCGAATCCAAGCAAAGTCAACGAGTCCGCTATCTCCTTCGGGCTTTCCGGAAGATCGATATAGTGCTTGAGCCAATTGAGGGAAATTTTCATGTCGTAGAATAACGTCTGTTCGTATTAAGCAAACTGCTTCAAAAAGCGATGGTCGTTCTGATAGAAGTAGCGTATATCATCGATTCCATATATTATCATGGCGATACGCTCGATTCCCATACCAAAAGCGAAACCTGAATACAATTCCGGATCATACCCTACCGACGCAAAGACCTCGGGCTCGACCATTCCGCATCCCGCAATTTCAACCCAATCGCTTCCTAGTTTCGCCAAGTGACTGGAAGAGAAATCGACCTCGAAGCTGGGTTCGGTGTAGGGGAAAAAATGAGGACGAAATCGCGTGGTCGTTCCCTTGCCTAGCAGCTGCTCGAAAAAGTAGTCAAGTATGGCTTTTAAGTCCCGAACCGTGACGTTCTTGTCTACGTAAAGTCCTTCGACTTGGTTAAAATTGGCACTGTGGGTCGCATCCACCGTGTCACGGCGAAAACACCGGCCTGGTGAAATGATTCGAATGGGTGCTTCGCCTTTCAGCATCGTACGAATTTGCACCGATGAAGTGTGTGTTCTTAGTAAGTATCTCTCGTCCGAATTTTTGGATACGTTCCCAAAATCTGCATCATCCGGAAGATAGAATGTATCCTGCAAATCTCGTGCCGGATGGTCCTTGGGAGTATTCAACGCATCAAAGCAGTAATACTCGGTTTCAACCTCTGTACCCTCCGCAACCGTAAATCCGATCTGCTTAAAGATGCGGCTGATTTCCTCCCGCACCTGAGTCAGCGGATGCAAACTCCCCGGTTCCGAATCTGGCGACGGCAGGGAGGGATCGATTGGCGGGCCCAGCCGCTCGGCAATTTCTGCTGCTTCGATCGCCTCCAAAGCGATATCATAAATGGCCTGTACCTGCTGCTTTGCCTCGTTGATGAGCTTGCCAAAGGTCGGCCGATCTTCCTTGGCGACCTGACCCATGCCTTTCACCACTTTGGTCAAGGAACCGTTGGGCCCCGTAATCCCTGCCTTAAAGGCTTCGAAATCGGCACGGTTCGAAACGGCTCCAACATTGATTTTGGCCGCACCTACAATCTGTTTAAGTTCCTCTTCCATAGTGCTTGGCTGCGAGATATGTTCTGAAAACTAAAGGTTCCTCCGGGTTCTTGAGTCAAAAAAAAGGAGTCCGAGCAGATACTCGAACTCCCGTTCGTTAAAGGCGAAAATGGATGAAACGGCGAATTTGCCTTCCGATTCGCCACTATTCGAGTTCAGGCGGCGGCTTTGTTCTTCAAAGCTTCCTTAGCTTTCTCAATCAGACCGCTAAATGCGACAGCGTCCTGAACGGCCATATCCGCCAGAATCTTGCGATCCAGAGTGATCTCGGCAGCCTTCAGTCCTTCTTGGAATCGACTGTAACTAATGCCTTCTGCTCTACAAGCAGCGTTGATACGCACAATCCAAAGCTGGCGCATCGTGCGCTTTTTGGTGCGTCTGTCGCGATAGGCGTACTGTAGCGCGTGTGCTACGGCCTCTTTCGCGTATTTGTATAAACGTGATTTGTTACCGAAGTAGCCCTTAGCTTGCTTCAGCATCTTTTTGCGACGCTTGCGGTACGCGGGTGAATTAGTTGCTCTAGGCATGTTGTTCCTTTCTGGATTTCGATTTCGTCGGGTCGCCTACTTAATGTTTTACCCAAACGAAATAAGTTTTTGTTGAACAGGGGTTAAAGACCGTGTGGGAGGCCACGCATTAAATCTGCCTGACGTCCTTGGGACACGTGCTTGTCCTGACTTAAAGACCGCTTCTGCTTAGTGGTTTTCTGGTGGAGATGGTGACGTTTCCCAGGGGAACGCCGCATCAACTTGCCAGTGCCCGTCAGCTTAAAGCGTTTTGCTATGGATTTCTTAGTCTTTTGCATGACCTTTAGGAGACCGGAGAAGAAAGATGTAAAATCTATTCCGTGTAAAGGGGAAACAACGCTCATTTCATTAAATAAACCCATGGCTATAAAGCAAATCAGTCTTTAGCCACAAAAACTGGCTAAAACTGGAAGAATGTCCCATTCCAAACCTCCACGAACTTATCAAATCTCCAGCTCACTTTCCCACCAACCGTAACCCCTAGAAATCGAATTAATCGTAGGAAATTTATCCAAACCACCGGAATCGCTGCCGCAACTACTGCCCTCCCGAGTTAATACCTCTAAGATTCCTCGGCCCAAAGTTGCCTTTCCAAACCAAAATTGGCGAATGATCGCCTAGGAGTCGCGCTCGTGGGCTGCGGTAGCCAAGGGAGAGGCGTTGCCGAGGCAGTAGTATACTACGGCGAAATGGTCGCCATTTGCGACGTCGACGACGGTCAACTGGCCAAGACCAAGCAAAAGTCGCCCATGGCGAGGGCCTTCAAAGACTTCCGAAAGATCATGGAACTCAAAGAAGTCAACATCGTAGTCTGCGGCACGGTTGACCGCTGGCATACACTCGTATCTCTGGCGGCCATGCGAGCGAGAAAAGACGTCTATTGCGAAAAACCACTTACCCTAGCAATTGACGAAAGGAAACATCTCGTCGCCGCAGAGAAGAAGACAGGCCAAATTTTGCAAACAGGCACGCAACAGCGAAGCGACCCACGATTCCGATTAGCCTGTGAAATCGCTTGCAACGAAATCATTGGCGACATCAAAAAAATAGATGTCTACCTTCCCGCCGAACAGCGGCTGGGGCCGTTTAAAAAAAGCCGGTGCCCAAGGGGATTGACTAGAATATGTAACAAGAGCAGACAACATACTTGGATTACAGCGAAGAAAGGGCCCACCGCTTTTTCCGATACTGGTGGTAGTATTCCGGTGACACCATGATAGACTGGGGTGCCCACCACAATGATATCGTCCTATGGGATTCTAACGATTACCCGCTTGGACTAAGCCTTTCGGAAACCGGTTGAAACCATATATAACCAATATTTTTCAAACGTACTAGCTCTCAAATCTTCTCAAACCTTTTTTAAGCCTGAAGTCCAAAATTCTTTTCGTAATCCCAAGGTACTCAATACCGTTTCAGCGATAAATTTTAGCGGGACGATCGGCAACTCGGCCAATGTACGAATCACGGAGCTTCGCTGGCTAATTAAGTGCGGATGAACCTTCTGAACTTCTATACCGTTCTGCTCCAACATTTGCGACAAAGTTTTTGGCGTATAGTAAACGTAGTGCTCAGTACCACCGCGCGTCTCAGGGCGATAGAAACGACTTTTAGCCGGATTCAGCTTTGCTTTTATATAATTCGCATTGGGTACAGCAATGAATATCGCACCTCCCGGTTTCATAACCCTTCTAACCTCCCTCAGAGTACGAACCGGATGACTAGTATGTTCCAAGACATGTTTCATCACAACGATACTGAACGTTTCATCGGGATAAGGTATATTATCTAAGTCCCCGATTTTTACCTGCAAACCCTCCTCACGACACTTATCGACCGCATACTGGGAGATATCAATCCCGTACGCCGTAAGCCCTAGATTCTTGGCTGCTTTGAGGGTGTAGCCTAGCGAGCAGCCTATGTCCAACAAGTTGCCCGGTTCCGTGTACCTCAATGCATGCTGAATTTGCTTCTGAGATTTTTTAATGCGTCTCTTCGTTCTTCTATCGTACGCATGTGCATGCTTTGTATCCCCACCCTTGAAATAAGATGGGTTATAGATGTTATCCGCATCGCCCAGACTTAATTCAGAACGCTTGTAAATCAAACCGCACGAACATGAAACCCACGTGAATTCTCTGTAATCAGCGAGAATTTCCGGTACTCCACTTTCACACAACGGGCAATTTTCAATCAGAAGAGAAACTGTACCACTTTTCACAAGCAAATGAGAAATCACAAATTTCGTGAGCTCAACATGTTTCTCTTCTAATTAGAGGGGAGTTCCAAATGCTGTTCAATTAAATAAAACACTCTTCTTCTTAGGCTCAACTAGCCCTTGGATATTGTCGCCCTGATCGCTTCTGAAGTTAGCCCTTTCACAGTCTCCACATTTCAGCAACTCTTGCAATTAGACTAACTACATGAAGGGCTGCTGTGGAACCTGCGTCGGGGCCAGAGTGCCCTAAACTAGTTGCGTTTTATTTTTTGCATTTCTGGGCCAACCCTTTTGTTGAAGCTCCAGAAATCCTTTACGCTGCAATTGAGAAGGTCTGCGGCTTCCTTTGCAAACGGCCTGTTGAGCTTCTGGGCCTCGATGGCAGCCTCGTCGTCCTTGCCTTCCTTTTTCAATGGAGCGACTACCTCCCTGTAAGCCATCATATTACCCAATTTGAGCTGTTTAAACGCATCCCCTGCCTCGTCGGTCAGTCCGAATTGCTTTTTTGCCTGATCAACGTAATAGTCGGACCGTAGAAGATCGAGTCTAGTCGGCTCGCCACCGTGAGCAAGCACAGAAGAAAACAGTAATAGGGTAAATGCTATAAATCTCATCTTTGATAACCAAAACCTTTAACCCGATAGGAGCAAGAAATCTTTAAATCCTAACTTAAGTGCAAGTCTGAACATAGCAGAGTTGCTGGATTGCATCGTCAGGGTCGCCTCCTGCAGAGAGTTTTCGTCTTTTGTTCGCTTATTTAACCTGGTCTTCTTCGCCTCGAGGCACCTAACACAAGTATAACAAATCTAAAAAGTACTGCTATGGATCCTGTGTCGAGAACTGCTGACGGTCGGTTTCTTACCCCTAGGATCGCCGAACAAATAGATGCCCAGATGTTCCTCAGATCCCTAGGTTAGCAACGACGATGAAACGCCGATGGGTCGAACAGTTTTCTTCCCGAACTCGTAGGTGAGACCTCAGCATTGACAATCACTTCCTCTTAAAAAGTTCCACTAAACACCAAGACAAAACAAATAACAATGGGATAGAATGGAAAAACCAGATTCATCCTTCGGTTACTCTTATTTGCTTTTTTAAGTGGAGCCGGCGATGGGACTCGAACCCGCAACCTACTGATTACAAATCAGTTGCTCTACCAATTGAGCTACGCCGGCAAATTACTTAGAAGCCTCAAATTATAAGATAAAAATCTGTAATTTAATCTAGAGCAAAAAGTAGATGCCCTATAAATACCTAATAAGATCTTGCCCTACTAGTGGAAACGGGAACTTAAAAGCTTCCTTTTGAAAAATTATCAAGAGCATTCTCTCACACTAACGGGCAAGGGGGTCGCAGGGGGCGGCAGCCTCGCAATTTTTATTCATCAACTAGCCCTCGAAAAAATTGTCGCCCTAACAGGTCTTCTTCATGTTTGGTTTCATTATGAAAACAAACACCATCCTTACCATCACCACAGCACTTGGAAACGTAGCTGTACTCGCTGGCCTCGTTTTCCTGATCATTGAACTGCGA
>MDTA01034415.1_pt1 | contig 143320 bp, 132 predicted proteins | sample 811151 | NCBI WGS metagenome assembly MDTA01 (sample SAMN05326648, study PRJNA326480) | marine metagenome | isolation source: seawater | place: Indian Ocean: South | collected 2010 | reverse complement strand
CGCGCGACATCTAATAGTGGACCATCAAACGCTTCACCATTGGCCTTGCCATTAGCTTTGGCTTTGGCTTTGGCTTTGGCGTTGGCTTTGGCTTTGGCCTTGCCATTAGCTTTGGCGTTGGACTTTTTATTAGCTTTTTGAGTTATCTTTTTTTGCGCTGCTGCTTTAGCTGCCATTACCTCACGCTCCCAATAGCAAAACCAATTCCTGTTATCTGGCCTTAGCGCTTCCGCCTTATCCCAGATCGTTCTCATCACCGCCGAGCATTTCGGCGACTTCCTCAGCCATAATCTGACGAGAGGCAAAAAAGCGGCGTTCGCTCTCTTCTGTTCCCTCACCAGCTGCGGCGCGCCCATGCGCCAAAACTTCCTCTTTCCGTCGAGCTCGCGACAAAAGGGCTATCGTTTGTTGCAACCCTTCACGTGCAGGCAACAACGAATCCAACTGAAAATCCGCGTTTTCCGGCAATTCTCGGGCGAATGCAGCGTGTGATAACACCTCTTCACTAGTCAATATTTCAACTTGTTTGTCAAAACCATTACTTGAGAGGTGGCGTTTAAGGTCTTCTGCGTCAAGCCCTTGTGAATTTGCATGCCAGTGATGGATTTCCTGACGCAATTTGTCAAGCTTCTGAGTTAGCGAAAGCTGCGCCAAGCTCTCGGCGAAATCGTCCAAAAGGATGGGATGATTTATGATTGTCGCCAAAACAATTTGCTGCCGCCTTTGACGCATGGCCGCAACATTGGCACTCAAATTACCAATAGAGGGTCCTTCCATTGAAGCGAATCGCCCTATGTTTCCATTGCCTCGCACCTGGCCTCTGCCACCGCGCTCATTACGAAACGCTTGCCAGACACGCTCACGAAAAGCTTGACGGTAATGCTGCTGAACACCTTGGTCAGTGATTTCGGAAACAGAGTGATAAAGACGAGTTTCTAAATCGGCCCGCCGCTCAGGTGTATCCAAGGGTTTACGAGTTTTTTCGTACGACCAGATTACATCTACCAAAGGACGTGAACCGGATAAAATATCTTTCATCGCACAGGCTCCTTGTCCGGCAATCAAACTGTCCGGATCTTCGCCGAACGGCAAGTACGCAAACTGTAACGAACGACCTGGTTTCAAAAGCGGTAATGCTCGATCAGCCACACGCATAGCTGCGCGCGCGCCCGCTGCATCGCCATCGAAACATAAAATGGGTTCTGGTGCCAAGCGCCACACTTCCTCAATTTGGACTTCCGTAAGAGCCGTGCCCAGCGGCGCAACCGCACCCTTAAACCCAGCTCGGTCCAACGCGATCACATCCATATAGCCTTCAGCAATAATAACAGAATGGCCGTCATGGGAGGCTTGACGCGCAGAAGCGAGATTATATAGCGTTCGACCCTTATCGAATAACGGCGTATCGGGGGAGTTTAAATATTTCGCCGCTTTGGCCTCTCCCATCAGACGCCCACCGAATCCAATTATACGTCCTCTACGATCAGAAATTGGGAAAAGTACTCGGTCTCGGAAAAAGGGATAAGGCACCCGTCCATCATCCGGGCGCCGCAACAATCCAACCTCTAGAAGTAAATCTTCAGTGATACCGTTACCCTCAAGTGCCACCCGCATGTTGTTTCCCTGTGGCGCATAGCCCAGCCGAAAACGCCGGATCGTCTCTTGATCCAAACCCCGTCCCTCTAAATAAGCACGCGCATCGGCGCCCACGGGCTGAGTTAGACACCTCTCAAAAAATTTACAGGCAATCTCGAGTGCTTCATGCAAGCCTGCCCGCTTTTCCATGCGTACCCGCTCCTGAGGCGTTTCTTGCGGAACCTCCAAACCAACATCTCGGGCAAGCTTCTCGACGGCCTCGGGAAAACTCAGCCCTTCCGTCGCCATGAGAAAAGAAAATATGTCACCATGCTTACCGCTGGAAAAACAGTGATAAAACCCTTTCTGGTCATTTACCGTGAAGGAGGGCGTCTTTTCGTTGTTAAAAGGACTTAAACCAATGAACTCTCGGCCGCGCTTTTGCAACTTTACGCGCTTACCAACCACGTCGGAAACCGGCACGCGGGTTCTGATTTCATCTAAAAATTTTGGTGGAAATGCCATGCACCCTCAACGAATTTACTCAATCCACAGTCTACACCAGGCAAATTCCAAGCGGGTAACAATTCGATAGTGCCCAATAGAGTCAGGATAATTTTATCTTTGCTTCCGCGCTCGCTTTGCCAAAATCCATACGACCAGCATACCGTTCGCGAAGCGCACCCATAACGTTCCCCATCTCTTTTAGGCCCGACGCACCAAACTCCTCAATAACGTCAGAAACAGCCACCGACACATCTCTATCACTCATTTGCACTGGCATAAAAGATTGAATTATTTCGATTTCTTTCATTTCACGTTCGGCCAATTCTGCGCGGTTTCCCTTTATGTAGAGATCTTTACTTTCGCGGCGCTGCTTAATCATCGTTTGCAATAGCGATAGTATCTCGTCGTCTGAGATCACGCCGCCATCTCCTTTTGTACGAGCCGCAATATCACGATCTTTTAAAGCTGCCAGTATTAATCGAACTGTCGCGACCGCGCAGCTATCCTTCGCTTTAATAGCCTGTTTAAGCGACTCGTCGAGCTTTTCGCGTAACATACTACCCCCCCAACCTTTGTGGCCGGCACGGTACCGAATCTCGTTTCGGGGTGCAACTTTTTATGGAGTTATAACTAATTGAAAAATAGTAATATTTATATTTTTTTACCCTTGACCTCGGCACGGCAATTGCTTAGAAACTCAGCGGTTTTCGCAGGGCTGGGTGATTCGGGCTACATTCCGAATACAAAACCGCCAGATATTCCCACTCTACTTGGTAAAGAGAACTCTCTTAATATGGCCGTCAAACCGAAGAACCCATACCTCCCACCGCCTAGCGCTACGGGAGCACTTGTTCTTGCGGACGGCACCGTGTTCTGGGGGCAAGGTGCAGGCGCAGAGGGTGAAGCCGTCGGCGAAGTGTGTTTCAACACCTCCATTACGGGCTATCAAGAGATTATGACCGATCCGTCTTATGCGGGCCAGGTAATCTGTTTTACATTTCCCCATATTGGAAATGTAGGTACCAACAGCGAGGATATCGAAACCAGGTCTCCTGTAGCACGGGGGTGTATTCTTAGAGCAGATATCACAGAACCATCAAACTGGCGTTCGATGCAGCATTATGACGGCTGGCTTAAATCGCATAATCTCGTCGCCCTGGCTGGCGTAGACACAAGGCGCCTAACCCGCCGGATTCGTAATCAAGGCGCACCGCAAGGTCTAATAATGCATAACGCTAATCGTAAATGGGACATTCCAGCCGCAATAGAAAAAGCCAAAGTGTGGCCTGGGCTCGAAGGTATGGATCTAGCAAAAGAAGTTAGCTGCACTCAATCTTACGAATGGATGGAAGCCGCATGTTGCCGCGGCAAAGGCTATGGCAGCCTTACCCAACCAAAACACCACGTAGTTGCCATCGATTTCGGCGCCAAACACAATATCCTCCGTTGCCTAGCCGCTTTGGACTGCAAGGTAACCGTATTGCCAGCCACGTCGAATGCGGAATCGGTACTGAGCCATAATCCCGACGGCATATTTTTATCTAATGGTCCCGGCGACCCAGCGGCGACCGGTAAATATGCGGTACCCATGATACAAAAGCTTCTGGAAACTGGGAAACCCCTTTTCGGCATTTGTCTCGGACATCAACTGCTTGCCCGAGCACTCGGTGCGAAGACAGAAAAAATGCATCATGGGCATCGAGGTGCCAATCACCCAGTCAAAGATCTCATCTCAGGCACAGTGGAAATCACCAGCCAGAACCATGGGTTTGTAGTCATAGCAGACTCGCTGCCTAACGGCGTTGAAATGAGCCATATCTCACTATTCGATGGCAGCCTGGAGGGCATAAGACTCAAGGATCGTCCAGTTTTCTCTGTGCAATATCACCCTGAAGCTTCTCCAGGTCCACAAGACAGCCATTATTTATTTGAGCAGTTTGTCGCGAACATCGAAAAAATGTCATAGCTCATGCCTAAACGCACAGACCTAAAGTCGATTTGTATTATTGGGGCCGGCCCAATTGTTATCGGGCAAGCTTGCGAGTTTGATTATTCGGGTACGCAAGCGTGCAAAGCGCTGCGCGAAGAAGGCTACCGTGTCGTGCTCGTCAACTCTAATCCAGCAACAATCATGACAGACCCGGATACCGCCGACGCCACCTATGTAGAGCCAATAACACCGGAGACTGTTTCAAAAGTACTCGAACGCGAACGGCCTGATGCGGTGTTGCCAACCATGGGCGGCCAAACCGCGCTCAATACGGCGCTTTCTCTGTTTCATGACGGCACCCTAGATAGGCTTGGCATTGAACTGATAGGCGCAAAAGCTGACGTGATAGCAAAAGCGGAAGATCGCCAGCTTTTCCGCGAGGCCATGAACGATATTGGACTGGAAACACCTAAAAGCTACCTCGTCAATTCCATTACAGAAGCTCAGACAGCGCTGGACGAAGTGGGCCTACCGGTCATTTTGCGGCCTTCCTTTACTCTTGGCGGTCAAGGCGGTGGAATTGCTTATAACCGCCAGCAGTATCTCGACTTACTCGAACAAGGACTTCGCGCTTCACCTGTACAAGAGGTGCTCGTGGAAGAATCTGTTCTGGGATGGAAAGAATTCGAGATGGAGGTAGTACGCGACCAAGCCGATAATTGTATCATTATTTGTTCCATAGAGAATATTGATCCTATGGGAATTCACACGGGCGATTCGATAACAGTTGCACCAGCGCTCACCCTTACCGATAAGGAATATCAAATTCTCCGAAATGCCTCGATAGCGTGTTTGCGCGAGATTGGAGTCGACACAGGCGGCTCAAACGTACAATTTGCTGTTGATCCAGAAAGCGGACGCCTGGTTATTATCGAAATGAACCCTCGCGTTTCGCGTTCCTCAGCCTTGGCTTCAAAAGCGACGGGCTTCCCCATAGCCAAAATCGCTGCCAAACTGGCGGTAGGCTATACACTCGACGAGTTAGACAACGACATCACCAAGGTAACGCCGGCAAGCTTTGAGCCAACGATAGATTATGTAGTCACAAAAATTCCACGCTTTACTTTTGAAAAGTTTCCCGGTGCCGAAGCAACGCTGACCACCGCCATGAAATCAGTAGGCGAAGCAATGTCCATTGGACGCACATTTGCTGAAAGCGTGCAAAAGGCACTCCGGTCTATGGAAACCGGTCTCAACGGGTTTAACGAAGTACCGCTGGTTGGCGCAGAGAGCAACGACCGGAGCGAAATGCTAGGGGCTTTGCGCCAACCGATCCCAGACCGAATTTTATTAATCGCCCAAGCATTTCGTCACGGACTAAACTTAGATGAAATTCACGAAGCTTCCAAAATCGACCCATGGTTCTTGCGCCAAATCGAAAACATTGTCGCGGCAGAAAATATGGTCAAGGAAGAAGGGCTGCCAAAAAAAGCGCATGAATTTTTACGATTGAAAAAATTTGGCTTCAGCGACGCTCGTTTGGCAGAGTTGGCGGGCACTTCGGAAGAACGAGTCGCCAAGGCGCGGATTCGAAAAAAGATACAGCCGGTATTTAAGTGTATAGATACCTGTGCCGCTGAGTTTGCTTCTCAAACACCTTATCTCTATTCCACTTATGAAGGTGACGAAGTCGAAATGGCGGAGTGTGAAGCTAACGTCTCTAAGCGCAATAAGGTGATTATACTCGGTGGCGGCCCAAACCGCATCGGCCAAGGTATCGAATTCGACTATTGCTGCGTCCATGCGGCCTTTGCCCTTCGCGAGGCCGGCTTTGAGACCATTATGATCAATTGTAATCCGGAAACCGTATCGACTGATTACGACACGTCAGATCGGCTTTATTTTGAACCTCTAACGACCGAAGATGTTATTTCCATCGTCAGGTTAGAACAGATGCGAGGAACATTACTTGGGGTCATCGTCCAATTTGGCGGACAAACCCCCCTGAAGCTGGCGAACTCCCTAGAAAAACAAGGTATTCCAATTCTTGGGACCTCACCGGACGCGATAGATCTTGCCGAAGACCGAGCACGTTTCCAGCGATTACTCAAAAAACTAAAACTTCGCCAGCCAGATGCAGGAATAGCAAGATCATTGTCTGAAGCCCGCAAAATTGCTGATAAAATTGGTTATCCCGTGTTGTTGCGCCCTTCATATGTGCTTGGTGGACGCGCTATGGAACTTATCCATAACGAAACCGGCTTGGAACGTTATATGACAACGGCGGTCAGTGTTTCTGGTAGTCATCCCGTTTTGGTTGACCGTTTTCTCGCGGGTGCCATTGAGGTGGATGTAGATGCTTTATCCGACGGCACCACAGTGCACGTAGCTGGCATCATGGAGCACATCGAAGAAGCGGGGATACATTCTGGTGACAGCGCCTGTTCACTTCCGCCTTATTCTCTCGACGATAAAGTTATTGCCGAAATTGAACGGCAAACAGAATTATTAGCAACAGCGCTCAATGTTATTGGTCTAATGAACATTCAATTCGCGATTAAGGACAGTGAAGTATTTCTAATCGAGGTAAACCCGCGTGCAAGTCGCACAGTGCCCTTCGTCGCTAAAGCAATCGGCGAACCGATCGCCAAAATTGCCGCGCGTATCATGGCAGGTGAAAGCGTTGAAAGTTTCCAACTGCAAAAAGCTGTCAACCGCTCACATATTGCTGTCAAAGAAGCCGTCTTTCCATTTGCACGGTTCCCCGGGGTCGACGTGGTATTAGGGCCGGAAATGAAATCTACTGGAGAAGTGATGGGCATTGACAGTGATTTTGGTCGCGCATTTGCCAAGGCGCAACTGGGCAGCGGCGTTGAGTTGCCGGGACAAGGCTGTGTTTTCATCTCAGTTAGGGAAGAGGATAAAAACCTTTTCGTAGAGCCCGCTCGCCAATTGTCCAAATTAGGCTTCAAAATTAAGGCAACGCGCGGCACTGCACGGCACCTAACCTCGCAAGGGTTGGACGTAGGGGTAATAAACAAAGTGGCGGAAGGCCAGCCTCATATTGTGGATGCAATGATAAATGGGGATGTTCAACTGGTGCTAAACACAACAGAAGGCGAACAGGCGATTAAGGATAGTTATAGCCTGCGCCGAACAGCGCTTCTCCACAAGGTACCATACTACACAACACTTGCCGGCGCGCGTGCCGCTGTAATGGCCATTGCAGCAATGAAAGAAGGCACACTTGATGTTGCGCCTCTCCAATCCTATTTTAAAGGTTCGTTTTAGAAACAATTTTTCCGTCTGACCGAACCCAGCATGAATGACGACGTTAAATAGAGGAAACGCTATGGTCAAACGGACAATCAGAATTTGGTGATTTAATATGGAAAAGTTTCCCATTACCGCCGACGGCGCGGTGCAAATGCAAGAAGAACTTCGGAACCTTAAAGCCGTCCAGCGGCCTTCTATTATTAAGGCTATTGCCGCAGCACGCGAGCATGGTGACCTCTCTGAAAACGCAGAATATCATGCAGCGCGGGAGCAACAGAGCTTTGTCGAAGGACGCATTCTAGAGCTGGAAGATAAAACTAGTCGAATGGATATTATTGATGTCGCTTCCCTGACAGGTGACCAAATTAAATTCGGTGCCTCTGTTACGGTAGCTGACGAGGAGACTGATGAAGAAAGTACCTTTCAGATTGTGGGGGAATACGAGGCCGACCCCGCGGCGGGTAAAATATCAGTTACTTCACCAATTGCCCGTGCACTTATTAGCAAATCAGTGGGTGAAAGCGCTGAAGTCAATACACCTCGAGGCCAAAAAGACTACGAAATAATCAAAGTCAGCTACAAGTAGATCTCGATTACTTGCCCGCTTGTGGTGAAATATTGATATCTTCATCAATAGGAACTCCGACCACCTGTTTTGATGTCCGGATTGCGAGAGCAGATTTAACATGGCTAACGTTTGGAGCAGCGGTTAATGTTGTGGTTAGGAATCGATTATAACTTTCCCAATCCTGTGCCACCACACGCAATAAGAAATCCGTATCACCCGCTAGCATGTAGCAGTCACGTACTTCCGGCCAATCGCTGACCAGCGTTTCAAAAGCCGCCAGATCATTATCAGCTTGGCTATTTAGGCCAACTTGCGCAAATACTGTAACCCCATAACCCAATGCTTCGCCATTCACGTCGGCGTGGTAACCACGAATATGGCCCGAGTCCTCTAATGCCCGCACGCGACGTAAACACGGCGGTGCCGAAATGCCGACCCGGTCCGCCAGCGCCACATTAGTGATACGACCATCGTCTTGAAGATCGCGCAATATCCGCAAGTCGATTTTATCTAACTTTACGCGGCTCATTCTGAGAGTTCCTTTTCTATCGCGCAATAATATTACAAAGCATACAATGTACGAAATAATATTTCGTTACATTAATTTTTTGAAAAACTGACTGTTCCACAAATTTAGAATCTATGTCTCAAAGCCACACATCTTTTTCAATCTGGACCGTAACAGACAATAAAATTGGCATGCTAAATCAAGCGCGTGGGCTCGCCGAAGCAATTGCGTCTATAGTTGACAATACCGAAATCACCGAAAAACGGGTTTGCCCTAGCACACCCTGGAGATGGTTACCCGGTGTGTTATGGCCACCAGGTGTTACAGGTATAGGAACCGGAAGCGACCCATTTAATCCCCCGTGGCCCGATATCGTTATTAGCTGCGGACGTCATGCCATTGGCCCCACTTTAATGGTAAAAAGAAAAAGCGGCGGAAAAACCTATATCATCCACGTCCAGCATCCGCATATTCCACCCTCACGCTACGATTTGATTGCCGCCCCTTACCATGACCAATTGGAAGGGGAAAATATTGTCCCAGTCCACGGCGCCATGCATCGAATCACGCCAGACCGTCTAAGAACAGCGAGAGCCAATTTTAAAGGTGTGTTCGATAAACTCCCCTCACCGCGTATCGCTGTATTAATCGGTGGCACCAACCGCGCCTTTCAAATGACGCCAAACGTTACCAAACAACTTGGGCGAAATTTGCTGAACATCATAGAAACCGCCGGGGCGGGTCTTATGGTGACTACATCTAGGCGTACCGGAAAAAGAAATGAAATGATTCTAAAAAATCTATTAAAGCCTACCGATTCTTTTTTCTGGGACAATAAGGGTCCAAACCCCTATTTTGCCTATTTGGACTTGGCAGACGCAATTATCGTTACGGGTGACTCGATCAATATGATTTCTGAAGCCGCAGCAACCGGAAAACCACTCTACATTGCCCGGTTAGGGGGAAATGGTTCTAAATTCTCAGTCTTTCATCAAATGCTTTACGATGCCGGTATCGCGAGACCTTTCACTGGCAGTCTGGAAACATGGTCCTATAAGCCTCTCGCAGAACCCAATCGCGTAGCGCGAATAGCACTGCGGCGATTAGAAGCAAAAAAAACATAAATCCTTTCAGGCAGTTGCCCTGATGCATTACAGGGATTATACCTAAATCTCTATTAATAATTAAGCAGCGGATTGGAACGCCATATCACATATGCTGAACTACTCCGCACTCCGAGACGCCCCATTACATGGTGACCCTTTTGATCATGTGATCGTCCCAAATTTTATTCTTCCGGACGCACTCGCTGCCATTAACAATAATTTTCCCGAAATTAACTATCCTGGCAGCTTTCCCGCAAGTTCCCTGAGCGGCGGACCGGAATTCGCAGCACTCGTAGAAACCCTTCAGGGCCAAGAGATGGCAACTTTAATGGGTAAAAAATTTTCAATTGATATAGGAATGCGCCCCACGATGCTAACCGTACGGGGTCAATGCCGCGCACGAGACGGACAAATACACCGGGATTCCGGCGGAAAAATCCTTACCGTTTTGCTATATTTAAACGGTGAATGGACAAACGACGGTGGGCAGCTGCGCTTGTTGAGGTCCGCCAATGACATTGAAGATTATGCAGCAACTGTGCCCCCCTTTGCAGGAACCTTGCTTGCTTTTCGATGCAGCGACCATGCTTGGCATGGGCATAAGTCCTTTGTTGGAGAACGCCGCTCAATGCAACTCAATTGGGTGCGCAGCCGTAGTTATTTGTGGAAAGAGTCTTTCCGGCATAATCTATCATCCATGATAAAGAAATTTGTTTGAAAATAGCTAGCCGCCCATGAGCCTCAACCTCGAAACCTTTAGCAATGTAACCGGTGGCTTCAGTGCTTTTAAAGCAATTGGTCATCCGATGATCCGTGAGAAATCTAAGATTCTTATGGATAATTTGCAGAGATCAAGCGCTGTGGCGGTCTATGACCCCCACGGCCTCGCAGTTGCGTTTGCAGCACTATATGATTGTGAGACAATCACATTTGCCGGTACCTATGTGCAGGATATTGATGCCATTGGGACTAAGGTTTTAGGGAATAAGGCGCAGCCAATTACCGACTTGCCCCTTAGCAACGCCACAACAGTCTTTATTACCGCGTTCGATGCCGATCGATTGGTTGACAATATTCGTCACCTTATCCCAGACGGCGCAAAACTTTTCAGCCTGGATGATATGCGTCTTGATAACGACATGCTCACCAATAAGCAGCGTTATTTGGACCCTCTTAATTTTGCCACGAATTTCGCTTTCTTTCGTGATTCTGGCGGTTATCATACGAGGCTTGTTTCAGCGAATTACTGGTCCGGTTATGGGGCCAAGGATACACAAATTTGGTGCCAATTGTTCGGTGCGGAAGGAAACGTTTTAGCCGAGTGGACATTAGCCCTCGGCGTCGACACAGAAAGCATTGTTATTGACAGCAAAGAAGTCCGCTCCAAATTTGACCTAGACTATTTTTGTGGTCAGCTATTTCTGCACGTCGTCAACGGCGCCGGGCATGACGTAGTGAAATATGCCCTTGACACCTATGGAGATAACGAAACTGTACTGTCATGTACCCACGACGCTAATGCATGGCCAGCGGACCTCTATGCTGGCTTGCCAGCACCAGGGCCAAACGAAACAGTCGTGCTTTGGATTCAAAACAGCCACCCCTGTGCCATACCGAAAGGTGCTATCGGCCTGAACCGCATGGGCGATGATCAAATTTCTTGGTTGAAAAACGAAGTTCCCGCATTCGGCTCCTACCCGCTAGACGTTTCCACTTTGCTGCCTCACCTTAGTTGGCCTGACCATATTGAAATTCAAGCTGGGAAACATTTCGTTCGTCCGCGCTACGAGGTCACAACAAAAGAGGGCCGCCTCCGTATTAATCATCCTAACGTGGAGCGCACCGATTTAACCCCAGACCCGAAAATCCCGGATTTAAACAATTTGATGGGAAAAGGATATCTCTTACCTGCTCCTATTTTACCCTTAGATCGGTTCAAAACGTCGCTCCTACCCACACCCATGGCCACATGCCAGAACAATCTGCCGGTCACAGCAATCGCTTATAACCAAGACGGCTGCGAGATTGCTCGTCATGCTTTTGGATGTCTTCCACGCGACCACAGTGCAGTGCTTGAGACAGATAAACTCATTAACGGGACGAAAACTTTCAAGAAAGATTATGGGCATTTGGAATTAATCTATGATTTTACAGATGGTGGTGAAGCTGATGGATGGCTACACGGGCTTTTCCGCTACGAAGACCGGAATACCGGTCATACGGCTGAAACAAGTTTCGGCGCTCATATTTTTAACTGCGTGCTTACATACAAGAACGAACCGCAATCATACGCTGGTCCTGCACCTGGGCTCAGCACACGACTGTTTTTGCGCCTTGGCCGAGCTCCTCAAGACACGATGTGTCATCTAATTTATCCAGCCTCGACTCCTTGGCATGGGGTCAGTCAGACACACTTAACCTTGTTCAATTGCGATGGCAAAATGGTAAGCGAACATGATTTAAGCATCCCCTGTGGGGGCTCGATCCTCTGGCGCTACAGCGAGATGTTTGACGAAAAAAGTCGCAAAATCGCCGGAGACGATGCCTACGTAATCATTCGAGACACCTCCACTCGACTTTTCGGCTATCATGGTCTTTTGAACGGAACCGCGAGTTTTAGTATCGATCATATGTTTGGATTTTAATGGACTGGGATAAACTTCGTATATTTCACGCCGTAGCAAAGGCGGGTAGTTTTACGCATGCGGGCAAATCACTAAGTCTCAGCCAATCCGCTATAAGTCGTCAAGTGAGCTCATTGGAAGATAGCCTAGAAAACGCTCTTTTTCACCGTCACGCGCGCGGACTAATTCTCACTGAACACGGCGAGACCCTCTACCGAACCACCCACGACGTGTTTCACAAACTTGCCATGGTCGAAGCGAAAATTACCGAAGACAAAGAACGACCGTCCGGCCCACTTAAAATAACAACTACCGTAGCGCTGGGATCACTTTGGCTAACCCCCAGAATTAAGGAATTTATCGACGCTTATCCGGAAGTCGAAGTGCACTTGATGCTCACAGATAGTGAACTAGATCTCAGCATGCGCGAAGCCGACATAGGGATCCGCCTTTCCCCCCCTCGCCAGCCGGATTTGATCCAGCGTACGTTGATGCCTGTAAGATCACATATCTACGCTTCACCTGGCTATATCGAAGAATACGGCGCGCCTGCGAGGCCCGAGGACTTAGATAACCATAAATTAATTGTATATGGACACGATTTAGCTCCACCCGTTCCCTCGATCAATTGGATACTCGATATTGGCGCTACCGCCAGCCGACCACGCAAGCCGATACTATCGGTTAATAACCTCTACGGGGTTTATCGCGCTGCACGCGGCGGACTCGGGTTGGCGGGATTGCCAGACTATATGATAGCGCACGATAGTAATTTATTCAAAGTTCTACCTGACTCTCAGGGGCCGGTGCTGCAGGCTCATTTCGTCTACCCGGAGGAGCTGCGTCATTCCAAACGGATTGGTGTTTTCAGAGACTTTTTGCTGCGAAAAGTCTCAAAAAACGTCTTCTAAACACCCATTGAGGGAAGCATAGCGTCAAGTCATGCAATTTTTGCATAGGTGTTCTGTCGAAATGTCGCTGGTTGCCGCGAGATCTATTGAATATAGCTACCATTGATGTACGTAATTTTCTGCGTGCACTTCCTCCCTATTTAGTTTACCGGGCCTTAATTGGCCCGGTATTTTTTTGAAATTCCGAATCTCAACTGGCCCGACATCCCTAGATTTTTAGAGAAGATTAACGATAAAGCCGGTCACCCAGCTTTGCCTCCAAATCTGTGTAAAGATCTGCAACGAATTCGCCGTAGCCGTTATACAAAAGCGTCGGCACTCGACCACTATTGCCTAGGACCCTTTCCGAGGCCTGGCTCCACCGCGGATGCGATACCTTCGGGTTCACATTAGCCCAAAACCCATATTCACGGGGCTGAACCAGTTCCCAGAAGGTTTCCGGCTTTTCTCTCAAGAAGTTAAACCTTACAATTGATTTAATCGATTTAAACCCATATTTCCATGGCGTTGCCAACCGCAAAGGCGCACCGTTTTGTTTTGGCATCGGCTTCCCGTATAGGCCCGTCGCAATGAATGCCAAATCGTTAGTGGCTTCTTCAATAGTTAGCCCTTCTGCGTAGGGCCAGGGGTACCAAGGCTGACGCAACCCAGGCATTATTCCCCTATCAAAAAGAGTTTCCATACGAACATATTTGGCACTGGAATTGGGCTTTGCTAGAGCAACCAATGCCTTCAGAGGAAACCCACTCCAGGGAACCGCCATCGACCACGCTTCCACGCACCGGAAGCGGTAAACCCGCTCTTCCAGGGGTATTTTCTTCAGCAAGTCATCAATATCGATGGTCATTTCCTTTTTCACCTCACCATCGATTTTAACCTGCCAAGGGCGAATTTTTAGCGCCTGAGCACTCTTCGAAATTCTCTTGTGCGAGCCAAACTCGTAAAAATTATTATAGGTCACCGCAAACTTCTCTTCGGTTAACGGACGGTCGAGCTTGTATTTTTCATTTCGTTTAGCCGGATAAAGGTACGCCGAGGGATCCCCAGATGCCTTTGCGGCAAGAGCCATTGAACTGTCTATTCCGGCACCGGTTGTACCTGCGGCCAATGCAATGGAACCAAGACCCATAGATTTAAGCAATCCTCGCCGAGAATTAAAAATGGATTCGTCAGTTGCTGCGGATTCCGGCAGTTCCCAGCCTTGTTTGACCTTAATTAACATACTAGTTACCCTCTATCGCTTAGCATCCCTTTGATTTTCTCCAACCTACTCGAACCCGACCTCACAACACATTTAAGCTTACATGATTGATATATTCCGCCGTAGCATTTTCGTTTAACCGCGAAGTTTATTGGCGGTAGGCACGGAATCCGTTAGGAATGCCCTATCGGAATTGAAGAAAGTAGCCCTGCGCCGCCGCAAATAAGGAGGCCACATGTTTCCGTTCAGACCGGAAGAGGCATTTGAGGTCAATTTGGACCTCGAAATCGAGCTATTAACGATTGAGGATACTACCAATCAAGTAGTGATTGCAGACAACTTTTATAAAAATCCCGATATGGTTCGGCAAATCATCCTGAATTCACCATATCCGATTTGGAAAGACCAGCCGGACACCAAAAATTTTAAAGAGTATTATGATTGTCGCCAGTCGATATACCTTCCCTATGAACGTGCCCAAAACGTAGTCCAACAAATCGCAGAACAATTTTTAGGCATAACTCAGCACACGCTTGAGCCTATCTTCAATTCTAATATTTTTCGGCTGATCACCGACCAACCACCAAATTCCCAGCCTTTTCCGCATGATGACGGTAACTTGATTGCTGCCCTTGTGATGTTAAATACTCAGGAGGAATGTTCGGGTGGAACCGGCTTTTATCGCTCAAAATCGCCTCAAGCGGACCGAATGCCGGCTGACCCGGACCAACATAAAGCATTGCATGACCAAATTTTTACCGGTTCAAATTATGAGTCCGGCACTGACTACTTCATGCAAGATTATGACAAATATTGGGAATTACTTGGCATTATTCCCATGAAATACAACCGCTTGCTTGTATATCCTGGAATTTTCTTCCATGGCGCCTGGCACGAGGAAAGTTCCTTTAAGGATTGCTATAGAATCAATCAGGCAATGTTTCTTAGAGATGTAACCTACGACATGAATTTCTGGGGCTCTTGAGAAAAAAATAAAATAATAGCACTCGTAGCTAAGCCAATAACTTGCTGACCAATGGGATGAAATGGTCGGGAGTTCTCAGCGCAAATGCCCAAGACATGCCAACATGGTTGCGAGAGAGTCTGAGGTTGCCTCGAACACACCTAAAGGGGCGGCACAAGAATCCGCTTGGTCTAGAATTCGTTTGTAACGGTAAATAAAATTACGAAAACTACTAAAATACCCAAGTTTTGTGCCGGCTCACTAAAAGTGTGACCGTTTTGCAACGGTCCCCGACTACAATTTAAAAAACAGCCAAATTCCCTTGGGTTTCGCTTTGGTACCGTTTTAGTTTGTACTCTGGGATTACCTTTCACTGTCGCCTTTAATTGGGTATGGGGTAATAGCCGAATTAGTCGGCAACGGTGGTTCCTAAAATGTTTGAACATTTATCAATGTGGAGGTTTCACATGACTAAACTTAACAAAGCTTTAATGGCTACTACAGCCATTGCTTTTGCAGCAGGGCTCTCGATGCCTGCGGCGGCGAAGAAGAAAGATCCTTCTAAGGCGCCCAAGGTCGTATCCAGCGGCAAAAAAATGAAGCTGAAGTTGTATGGGCAGATCGCTCGTACAGCGTCCTACACCGACAACGGTGAATCGGGTGGCTTTGCTAACTCTGAAAACGGCAATACATCCACTCGTATGGGTATTAAAGCGGCTGGTAAGATCAACAACGATCTCAAGCTCAAACTGCGTTATGAATTTAACTTCCGCGCAGCTCATGAGAATCGTCCGTTAGCAGCGCAGAATGATGGCTTGGACAACGACTTCGACATTCGTTGGGCTGACATTCAGTTCCATCATAAGCGTTTCGGTACAGTCTATTTTGGACGTGGCGATGGCCCAGGTAACAGTTCCTCACAAACCGACCTTTCCGGCACTTCGACCGGGCAAAAAGGTGGTGGCGAGCACTGGGAATTCCAACAAGCCCGTTTCCTTGAAACCGATTCTTCGGCAAACGGAGCGACTCGTCAAAACCAACGTGTTGACCAATCTTCCACAAACTTGGACGCGACCAGCCGGTCGAGCCGTATTCGTTACGACTCCCCCAGCATCATGGGCTTCCAGCTCCGTGGCGCCGTGATTGATCAAAGTGGCTATGAATTTGCTCTTTGGTACAAAGGCAAAGTAGCTGGCATGAAGATCAAGGGTGCGGTTAACCACAGCCACGGCAATGGTGGCCTCTTCCCAGGTTCTGAGCGTGCTGGCATAACTGCTGCTAACACCGAACTAAGCGTGACAAACGGCTCCATTTCCGTTCAGTCTCCTTGGGGTCTTGGTGTCAGTGGTGCAGCTGGTGTATCCGAACGTCATCGTCCAGATGTAGACTTTGATGGTACGGCGGCTCTAGAACTTCGGAGTAAAACCGCTCACTTCTGGTGGGCTGCCATCTGGTATCGCGCGAAGTTCTTTGAACTTGGCGAAACTCGCTTCAAGTATGGCTTCAACCAGACCCACGACAACGTGAACGAAGGTGACATCGCGGAAACTCATGGTTTCACCATTGTTCAGCAAATCAAGAGCAAAGGTACGGACGCCTATGTCGGCTACCGTCACGCTTCTCTTGAAACGGACCAAGTTGGTGGTACGGCTAATGTTGCTGAAGAGTTCAACGACATCAACATGTTCACCATGGGCTTCCGGGCTCGGTTCTAATTGGGCCTAACAACAGTTAAAAGGTGTCGGTATAAAATGGTACGTAGCTGGTTTAAAATTACTCTGGTTGTAATCGCACTCCCTACATTTGTGGCGGGTTGTGCGTGGGTAGAACCAGGCGTAATGGAAGACGAAAGCTGGAAAGAAACCGAGGGTCCGGGTTTATTTACGGGCAAGCGGGGCGGTCTCATTTTATATCAAAAATAGGGCACTTTTAAACTAATACGCCGCCGATCCATACCCCTGGATCGGCGGTTTTCTTTTGCCTTCATAAAAGGAAAACTAGCTCAGATTCCCGCCGCTACTATTCGTAACTTTGCAACGTACAGCCTTAGGCGCCTTCACGACGCCAAGCGGTTGCCATTGCTAACATGATTAAGAGCAACGTGGCCAAACCTGGTAAAAGCGGGGTAAGCTTTATACCCGTTACCTCATAATTTTCATTAGAAACCAGTCCCAACCAACTGCGACCGTAAGGTTTTCTGCTAGCGGGAATAAGACGAATATCGGGAGTGCCATCTGACAACCACCTAACAGTTCCACCTGTTGCCTTTGTCAGCGGCAACAGTCGTTTTTCTGTGGACTGCACATCAGTGATCTCAAGCGAATTCAACGGCCCAGCAGCAGCCATCACAACACGACTTTTCTCGGAAATTCTATATAAGCCCACCTCGTCAACCGGCACTGCGGCAGAGTAACGGCCGCCTTTTCCCTCCCTTAATACGTGCTGATTGACGCTACCGTTAGGGGAAAATATTTCCACAGTGAATTTCCCGGGTTCAATGCTTCTCCGCTCAATATGCAATATATCGCCAACTACATGAGCCTTTAGCAAATTTTCCTCCAGCGCCGGTTCTTTCATAAGCCAATGGGCAATTCGACGCAGAAGCTCTGCTTGCGGCCCTCCCCCTTCGAAGCCACGAGCCCATAACCAAATTTGATCACTAGACAATTGTGCAGTCCGACCCCTACCAAACCGATTAAGAATCAACAAAGGTCTATCGTTAACGCCGGTCATCACCGTCTGGCCACGCACTTTATTCAGCTCTACCAAACGAAACCACCGTCCCCAGCTGGCCATTTTCTCAGCGTTGCTCTCTGGGCCTGCAGGTAACTCCGCAGTAACCGGATGACGCAACCCAATAGAGGTTACTTCTGGACGGAAGCCGCGATCAATAACCGTGCCTAACGGGCGTCCCGGCAACATTCGGCGAAGCGGACTATGATGAAGACTATAGCTCGTAGTTGCGTAAGCTGGCCCGTTAGCAACTAAGAAGGCTCCACCCTTACGTACATACCGGACAATATTACTCAAAAAAACTCGCGGTAATACGTTTCGCCGTCGATAACGATCAAACACCACCAGATCGAACTCTTGAAGTTTCTCTTTAAAAAGCTGGCGGACCGGGAATGATATAAGTGACAGTTCATTGATTGGAGTCGTATCGTTTTTTTCTGGTGGGCGCAAAATCGTGAAATGTACTAAATCCACAGACGGATCAGATTTCAACAGATTGCGCCAGGTGCGCTCTCCCGCATAAGGCTCTCCCGAAACCAACAATACACGCAACCGGTCTCTAACGCCGTTTACCGCAACCACTGCTCGATTATTGTTGATGGTCAACTCCTCCTTGCCACGCGCCACCTCAAGTTCAAATACGGTCGGGCCTGCATGCTCCAATTTAAATGGCAAATGATAATCACGTCCCACTGGCACAAGTCGTTCCTCTTCATCACCTCCATCACGGCGTAAAACAACCCGTACGTCTTTTTCGCCTTGACCAGCCCCTGAAAATTGCTCGTCTACGCGAATAACCATTGCATGTTCTTTAGAGACCAAACCGAAGGATGGCGATGATTTAACCGTTATCCGCCTGTCAGGAACTTTAGGCTTCCCCGCCAACAACACATGCAGAGGTTTCGGTAACAACTCTTTTGCCATTTCAGATGGCACATCATGAACCTGTCCATCAGTCAAAAAGATTGCACCCGCCAAACGCCGGACAGGAATATCACTTAATGCCGACTGCAGAGGGCCAACTAGCTTGCTACCACCAATAGACTCAGAAATCGTTTTTTGTTGCACGCGCACTATCTTCAGATCTAATAAATTTCTTAACTTGCGTATCTGTTGTTCGATTTTCGTGGCAGCCTCGATAATTTGTTTATCGCGGCCTGCCATCTGGGTGCTAGGTGTCGCATCGATAACTACAACCGCAAGATCCTTTAACGCTTTCCTTTTTTCATGCACCACAGCTGGATTGAGCAACGTGCAAAATAAAAACGTCAATGCCAATGCCCGAGACCAAATACCTTTAGCGCGCAAGACAACCCCAAACACCATAAAAACGCCTACAAAAATACCGATAATGACCATTAAGGTAAGCGGTAGGAGGGGCGAAAAACTTACGGATAAAGAGGTCACATTTACTCCCCTACCCGCTCTAAAATATGCTTCGCGTGAACCTGGTCTGACTTATAGTTACCGGTCATTACATACATCACTAAATTCACACCAAACCGAAACGCCACCTCGCGCTGCGCTTCGCCCCCCGGCACCACTGCGAATTGAGGCCGACCAGTGAGATCCACAGCCCACGCCGCTGCCCAATTATTGCTGCCGGTAATGACGCGGGAAACCTGATCGCGTTCCGCTGAACCACCACGCTCCACCCAGAGTAATCCGCCGTCCCAACGCCCAGGAAAATCAACTAATAAATAAAATGACTTAGTGAGAACGTGCCCGTCGGGTACAGGCTCCAAAGGCGGCAGGCTCAATCCACGCGCAAGCACTCTCAACATCTGCTTATTCGAGGTATTACCACCGCCCAAATTTTGGTCGCGCGTATCAAACAAAATCGTACCGCCGGTCGCCATATACCGGTTCACTCGTTCTATGGCTCTTTCAGTGAGCGGATTTTGCGCCACTGATATCGGCCAGTATAATAATGGAAAGAGAGATAAGTCGTCCCGCTCCACATCAACGGCAATAGGATCACCTGGTTCCACCGCAGTGCGTGCCGATAATACATTACTTAAGCCCAGCAAGCCGGCATGACTGACAAGATCTACTTTCGGGTCTCCGGTCGTTACATAAGCCAAATGGGTTCCACGAAGTGCTTTAAGCACGAAAGCGTCATTAGTCCCAGCGTCCTGCGCTTTAACGTCAAACGCAAATCCAAAGAAACTAACAACTAAAACTATCGAAATCGAGCTTCGCCCAGTGCCCTTCAACCGCCGCTTAAACCATCTGAAATCGGGTAATAGGCCGCGCATGATTAGAGTAATGACGCCGTCGACTACAAACAATAAGAAAACGATTAGCAACAGCCATGGCTTCAAATTCCAAACAGTGTGAGTCCTAAATACTTCGCGAGCTACTCCACTTGGCAACTCTCCCATCCTCTTTAGCGAAGCGAGGCCTGGGGATAGGTTAAGAGCCCGACGGTAATCGCCCGCGCCGTAGTAACCTGGCGGACTGGTTGGTCCCACCTAGGCTTTATCCAATTCATCCGGTCTGATCGATTGTGCGACCGGTGCAGGAGAAACCATACTGCCAAAGCCATCAAGCGACGAGACCGGTGCTAATGATACATCCGAAGTGCCGTCACCTGCTAAGCCTTTGCTCACAGAGACTATCCGTCTCATCATTTCAACGAAAAGGCCAGACAACGGTAAAGTGGACCACCTCATACCGCCAGTGGTGTGGACTAATACAAGCCAGCCTTCACCCCGACGGTCCGCTGTCACCAAGGGTGTACCGTCGCTCAGTCGGGCCCATGTTTTCTCACCAAGATCAAGCGAAGGTTGCGCTAAAACTTGGCGCAAGATGGTAACCTCTCTGGTTGGCTTTAAACCAAAAAACGGGCTCTTACGGCTGAATTGCGCTAAGGTTGCCGGGTTGGACCAACGCATGGCGCCTCCTAAGACGCGTCCGCCGCGGCGCAAGGGTACAGGCACGAATTTATCTTTCGTACTTCGGGCGAGGCGCGCACCAGCAAACCGCAACACCATGCCACCGCGTTTTACCCATTGCTCTAACGCTTTAATCTCAGGCTGCGATATGGGGTAACTATCCGGCACCACGATAACCGCACGACCCAATCCAATTAATTGTTCAATTTTTCCAACGATAATTTCGCTGAAAGGTTCGAGTGCTTTTTGAATGTAATACTGATCCGAGAGGAACGAAACCTCAGCATCGCGCAGTGATACAGACGCTAACCCGACCGGACGCCGCTGCCAGCGGTTATCCATTAAAACGACCGCAGCGGCCCCATGCGAACCTATTAAATCAATTCGATCGACCTTATTCCGCATTTCCACAGGAATATTAATAACGGCCTTTGCGAAACTTTTATTAGGACGAAAAACCAGCTCCGCATGAGCTATTTGACGATTCTCACGGTTACTGGCGCGAATTCCTACTCGACTTGTTATTGGCGTTGCAACCCGTTCTACAGAAACCTCAAAAGCCGAACCCCCTACCGAAGGAGGCAAAATTTTATAGGGCAGTTGCCCAATACTCGGTTCAATAACTCGCAACGACCCCAGCCTTTGAAGTGTTTGAGCAAGCTCGGAAACATGCTTATCATGTAGCCCGTTACTCATCCAGATCACGCAGACAGAACCGTCGGGCTTGAAACCCCTTAAAGCAGCAATTGTACCTTCTCGGTCTACGGCCCATGGTAACGGCTTCAGTTTTTCAATGAGTCCTTTAGCATCGGCGCCCCGCAAAACGCCGGAATGTTGCGGTGGCTTTCCGGTTTCACTAGTTGCTGTTGCCAACATTACGATAGTTCGCCCTTCCCTCTCTGCTTGAGCAACGATGTCCTGTAAATGGGTATGCGTAGCAGACCAATTACGCGCCGATGCCCAGCCATTATCGACCACCAACAGAATTGGTCCACTACCAGGCAATGTCTTCTCGGGATTGATCAACGGCTTCGAAAGACCCAACAACAAAAAAACTATAGCTGCAAGCCGGATAAGAACCAGCCACCAAGGCGCACTCGCCGCTGTTTTTTCTTGGTTTTCTAGCCCAAACAACAATCTTACCGCAGCGAACCGCTGGGTTTGCGGAGCCGGTGGGGTCAATTTTAGCAGCCACCATAAAACCGGCAGCAACAATAACCCCAACAAAAGCCACGGTGAAACGAAAGCAATAGAACCGATACTAACCAAAGTGTCGCCTCCTACCCTGTCGCCAAACCTACGAAAACAGACAACAAGGCACGTTCGGGAGAATTATCCGTACGATGATATTGATAATGCCAACCGGCCTTATGCGCGATATCCGCAACTGCCTGACAATGATCTTTCTGCTTTTGAATGAAAGAGCTGCGGACAGATTCAACGCGTCCTATCGTTGTTTCCCCTTCTTTTTCCATTCCGGTAAACACCACACGACCACTGTATGGTAGGGTTTCCTCCGCAGGGTCGACAATCTGCACCAGCGATCCGCCCACCCCTTGGGTTGCGATGCTCATAATCGCTTCATTGATTTCAGATAACGGGGAAAAGAAATCACCAAACAAAACGACCTGCCCGTGACGCAACAATAATTCTGGTTTAGGGAGGCTTAAGAATGCGGCATCCTCATGAACAATTGATTGCGCAAACCGGTCGAAGGCAGCCCGCCCACTCATTGGTAATCTGCCATCCCCAAGCTGCCCAAACCGTTCACCCCCCCGCACCAAAAGAGAAGCTAAGGCCAAAGCTAACAATGCCGCCCGCTCACCTTTCTTCGGTAGAGCAGAACTAGATGCATAATCCATTGACGGCGATCCGTCATACCAGAGCCATACACTTTGTGCCGCTTCCCATTCGGTTTCTCGAACGAATACGTGGCGTGATTTTGCCGATTGGCGCCAATCTATACGTGTAGAGGAATCCCCTTCGAAATAGGGCCGAAATTGCCAAAAAGTCTCCCCCTGTCCTACATGCCGTCTGCCGTGAACGCCCTGCGCCACCGTCTTCGCTACGCGCTCTGCCGCTACCTGCAAAGGCGGCAAAACCGAAGCAACACGCTCAGCGTGGTGTTGAATGTTAGTAGGGTCGGAAAAGAATCGCATTGGGATGTGACCGTCTACTGAATTTTACCAATAAGGCGTTTAATAACTGTGTTGATAGTCATACCTTCGGCACGTGCTGCAAAATTCAGTGCCATACGATGTTGCAGAACCGGGCCCGCGAGAGCAATCACATCTTCAACGGACGGCGCGTATCGCCCCTCCAATAGGGCTTTAGCCCGGCAAGCCAGCATCAAGGATTGGCTGGCTCGGGGACCCGGTCCCCAGGCAACGTGAGTAATAACTTCCGATAATTCGCTACTTACCGGTCGCCCATTACGCACCAATGAGAGAATGGCATCAACAACGGTATCACCGACAGGCACTTGGCGGACTAATTTTTGTGCCTCTATAAGCTCACATGCAGAAAAAATGGTCTTAGGATTTGCTTGTTTAACTCCCGTTGTCTCAATCACCATCCGCCGCTCCGCCGCACTGTCTGGATAACCTACATCGATTTGTAAAAGGAAACGATCGAGCTGCGCTTCCGGTAATGGATAAGTGCCTTCTTGTTCCAGCGGGTTTTGTGTTGCCAATACATGGAATGGTTTGGGTAGTTCATGATCTTCACCAGCGACAGATGCGCGCGCCTCTTGCATGGCCTGTAATAACGCAGATTGGGTGCGGGGGCTTGCACGATTGATTTCATCAGCCATCAAGAGCTGACAAAAAACCGGCCCCTTAATAAAGCGGAAAGAACGTCGACCCGTATCAGACTCCTCAAGGACTTCAGAGCCAATAATGTCCGCCGGCATGAGATCCGGAGTAAACTGGACGCGCCTATCTTCCAGGCCAAGAACCTGACCAAGTGTTTCCACAAGGCGGGTCTTAGCAAGACCCGGAACACCAATCAAAAGTGCATGCCCACCCGATAGCAGGGTAATTAGTGTGAGCTTAATAACCTGGTCTTGGCCGAAAATAACTTCGTCCACCGCATCACGCATCTCCTGTAACTTGGAGCATAAATGTTCCACACGCTTGCCAAATGCTTCCAAGTCGGATTTATCTGAACCTACATTCAATTTGGACATATTAGGAACCTCCTTCCTAATCATTATTAATTTCTTTGCATTATGCTGCTACGTTCTCGCAATGGCCAAGCAACAATTACAATCTAGTGATCTAAATAAATTGATCGACCGTACCGAGGCTGACGCCCCGCCGGGCGCTACGCCCAAATGGACGTTCGACACCGAGGACCCAAATGAATATCCGATCCGCATCGACCGCGACGGCAGTTGGCACCATCAGGGGCGCCCAATTAACCGGAAAAGGATATGTAAGTTATTCTCATCCATACTGCGGCGAACCGACGACGGAAGGTTTTTTCTGGTTACGCCTGCCGAGCAGGGTAGAATTAAAGTTGAAGATGCCCCCTTTGTCGCTGTGGAAATCCTTACGGAAGGATCCGGACACGAGCAGACTATTACATTTCGGACGAATTTGGACCATTTGGTAACCGTAGATGCCAAACACCCCATTCGCGTTGCTGAAGACCATGAAACCGGCGAACCATCGCCTTATGTGTTGGTGCGAGATAATTTAGAGGCACTCATCCTGCGGCCACAATTCTATCAATTAGTCGACATGGCTGAGGAAAAAAAACAAGGTGGGCATAGTATATTTGGCGTTTGGAGTGCCGGCAATTTCTTTAAACTTGGCAAAGTAGGGTGCCATTAACATGCTAAATCGCCAAAAAATCTCAGCACGACTGTCGAACACTGAAATCGGGAGATGGGGCTCCGGCATGGCACGTTCCGAGAGGATAACTCGGGGTGATAATGACCTAAACCCTCAAATGCCCATGCCCACAGAAACTAAGGCCGCCGCAGTCCTAGTACCATTGGTTCTTCATGAGGAAGAAATTACAGTTCTATTAACCCAACGTACAAATCATTTGAAGGCTCATGCTGGCCAAGTAAGTTTTCCAGGCGGTCGTGTTGAGGAAAGTGATGATAGTCACGAAGCCGCAGCGCTGCGCGAAACAGAAGAAGAGATTGGAGTAACCCACGAGCACATCGAACTGATTGGCTACCTTGATGTTTACATGACTCGGACGGGCTACGAGGTCACGCCGGTTGTCGGCCTTCTCCAACCACCCTTTCAAGTAACCCCAGACCCATTCGAGGTAGCAGATGTATTCGAAGTACCATTGAATTTCTTAATTGCGCCGGCAAACCATCAACGTATGACACGCGAAGATAAAGGGTTTAAACGTCAGTTCTATGCTATGCAGTATCAAGAACATTTTATTTGGGGGGCAACAGCCGGCATGCTTGTCAATCTATCGGAGCTTTTAGCTGATCAATGATCAAAAATATCGCCATTGTCCTCTTTTTACTGTTACTGCCGACCCTACTTTATCTTTTTTGGTTATGGCTCGCGAGACGGCATGCAGCTCAGAGGGGAAACAACGCACCCGGGCCTGATTCCTTTCGTGATGCACCTTGGTTATGGTTGAGCATAGCCGGACTTGCTTTGGTTATCGTCAGTCTTTTAGCAACGCCGATTGTATTGCGCGAAAGCGGCAATCCGGGAACCTATATCGCTCCTCAGTATAAGGACGGAAAAATCCTTCCCGGCCATTACGATAAGAAGTGATGCCCCATACTTTAGTTCCGGCCGCCTGGATGACAGCGCACCCGACCAAGAGGGTCATGTCAGTGCTGCAGTCCCGCGGTGCTGAAGCCCGATTCGTTGGTGGATGCGTTCGTAACACCATTTTAAATCGCCCTATCAAGGATATCGATATTGCTACCACTGCAATGCCGGAACAGGTCATTGAATTACTGATTAAAAACCAGATAAGGGCGATACCAACCGGGCTGGAACATGGCACAATAACAGCAGTTGTCGAACAACAACCATTCGAAATTACGACACTTCGCCGAGACATACAGACTGATGGGCGCCACGCAGTCGTAAAATTTACAGACAATTGGCAACAAGATGCCGAACGTCGCGATTTCACTATGAATGCACTCTTCGCTGATATGCAAGGCACGATATACGATTACGTCGATGGTTATGTTGATGCGCTAACGGGAAATGTAAGGTTCATCGGAGATGCTGAAACGCGAATAAAAGAAGATGCACTGCGTATCCTACGATTTTATCGTTTCTTCGCTCTTTATGGTGTCGGCAAAGCAAATGAATCAGCAAGAACCGCCTGTCAAAAGGCTGCGCCGGCGCTATCCAGCCTAGCCCGCGAACGGGTACAACAAGAAATTTTATCTCTGTTTGAGGCTAACGAGCCATCAGACGCTATAGAGATAATGCGAGATGATGAGATATTGATTTATTGCATGCCGGAAGCGGAAGATTTCGATCATTTGAATAACTTACTGGCCATAGAAGCCCTGCTCGCACAGCATTGGCCACTTTTTATTTTGCCAAACGCAGCACTTCGGCTTTCCGCCTTACTTCCAAAATGTCCCCGCCAAATTTCTACGGTTGCGGTACGATTAAAATTCTCCAAATCCTTGCACAATCGCCTGCTCGCTCTGATAGATACTACCCGAAGCGCACCAGCTCAATACGGATTGGAAAAGTGCCTATATGAGATTGGCTCAGAAAGTACCCGAGATTTACTGCTCCTGAATTGGGCGAAATGCGGATTGCCGTCCAATCACGAAATGCTTCTATCTACAGCCACCAACTGGCAAAAACCGACGTTCCCATTAACGGGGCAAGATGTGTTAGATACCGGTACCCCTTCGGGGCAAATGGTAGGTACAATTTTAAAAAGGATAGAAGATTGGTGGGTACAGGAGGATTTCCAACCCGACCGCGTTAAATGCCTCGCAAAATTGCACGCTATTATTTCCCATACCTAATTACTAAGGGTTTTATAGATGTCGCCTAATTCCCCGACGCAAAGATCTTTAGAACATCCTGTATTAAGCGGTGGCCTTCCTGTTGCCTTATCTCATCATATTTCTAAAAGGCTTTTTATGGCCAGTGCACTACAGGTGGCATGGACATCAATATGGCGTCTGTATTACCACCCGTCATCAATCCAAATCGTGTACCCCGATCATACAACAAATTAAATTCCACGTAGCGTCCTCGACGCATTAATTGGTGAGCGCGCTGTTCATCGGTCCAAGCCTTGTTGTAATGCCTTCGGACTAAAGACGCGTAGATTTCCAAAAAGGTCCTGCCTACATCTTGAGTGAATGCAAAATCTGCGCCCCAATCGCCACTTTCCAGATAATCGTAGAAAATCCCCCCAACACCGCGCGCCTCTCCTCGATGTTTTAGGAAGAAATACTGGTCGCACCATTCTTTATAACGTTTGTGGTCCGCTACCGAGTGAGCATCACAAACTTTTTTTAATGCTGCGTGAAAATCCCGCGTATCGGTTTCGTCGGGTATCATTGGCGTAAGATCCGTGCCGCCACCAAACCAGCTCTTCGTCGTTACGATATAGCGGGTATTCATATGAACAGCAGGTACCAATGGAGATTGCATGTGCGCGACCAATGAAATCCCTGCTGCCCAAAAACGTCCATCTTCCGCGGCCCCTGGAATTTCTTTTGCGAATTTTTCCGAGAACGTGCCTTGCACCGTAGAAATATTTACGCCGACCTTTTCGAACACACGACCTCGCATTAAGGACATTTCACCGCCGCCTTGCATCACGCCTGTTTCCTCACCTGCCTCATCGTCAGTTTCCCGCGTCCATGGCGTCCGTTCAAAACGACCAGCTGACTGATTGGCCAAGGCCCCTTTATGATCATCTTCAATCACTTCAAAGGCACTGCAGATGTCATCGCGCAGCCGCGCAAACCAATCGGTTGCACGCTTTTTTTGGATATCAGTTTTCGGCTGGTTTTCAGTAACCATCAATCAGGGAATATATTTGTTTGCCTAAGACCTTCGCCTAACACCATGGCGGCGGTGAGCGCAACATTCAAGGCACGTTCACCCTTGCGCATGGGAACACGAATCCGTGCATCGGCGCAAGAATGGACGTGATCCGGAACACCAGCACTCTCACGTCCCAGCAATAACGTATCGTTCATTTGGAAAGCGAAACTGGTATATGTTTGCGCTCCTTTAGTCGTCAAAAGAATTAATCGACCTTGCCGCCCTTCCCGGTAGGCCTCCCATGAAGCGTGGCGCGTCAAATCGACCCGTTCTAAATAATCCATCCCCGATCGGCGCATATGCCGGTCTGACCAAATAAAACCGCACGGCTCGATCACGTCTACAGCGACATCCATGCACACCGCCAAACGGAGTATAGCACCGGTATTTTGCGGAATGTCGGGCTCAAAAAGGGCTAATCGCATTATGATTGTCGCTCGATACGAATTTTTAATCATTTAAAGACCAGAAGCATCTCAAAAACCATGACTTTTATGCGGCAGGTTGTCGCATGAACTCCCCGCATTGTATGCTAAAGGGTAGTATGTCGTCTCGGATCAATAGAGAACCGGTGACGTTAAATAAGGGAGAGATTGCAAGATGACAGAACCTCACGCCGAAGATGAAGAACGGCGGGACTTTCTTCAGCTAGCAGCAGGCGCCATAGGCGGCGTAGGCGCAGTGACGTTCGCATGGCCTTTGGTTGATAGTATGAGCCCATCAGCGGAAGTGTTAGCACTGTCGTCCACTGAACTGGACGTAAGCTCGATCAAACCAGGTCAAGCGATCCTCGTAAAATGGCGAAAAAGGCCGTATTTCGTGCGTCGACGAACCAAGCCTGAAATTGAAGCGGCTGAAAAGGTTGATATTGCTAGTTTGCGAGAGCCAGAGGCAGATAAAGACCGCGTCACGAAATCCGAATGGCTAGTGGTGAGTGCAAGTTGTACTCACTTCGGCTGTATTCCCAAAGGAGCAAAGGTTGGTGACGACCGAGGCGAGTTTGGAGGATTCTTCTGCCCTTGCCATGGCTCCCATTACGATACGTCCGGACGAATTCGTAAAGGACCGGCACCGCGCAATTTGCCGGTGCCACCACATAATTTCGTCACGGACAAAATTCTTAAGATCGGGTGAGGCAGCGAGTCATGGAAAAACAAAAATTTGATAATAAGGTGGTTCAATGGGTCGATGACCGTCTTCCGGTCTTTTCCTATTTGAACCATGAATATGTCGATTTCCCGATGCCGAAAAACCTGAATTATTTCTGGAACTTCGGCGCGCTCGCAACCATTACATTGGTAACGATGATTGTGACCGGAATCGTTTTGGCGATGCAGTATACGCCTCACACGACGCTAGCGTTTGATAGTGTGGAGCGCATAATGCGGGATGTAAACTACGGTTGGCTTATGCGTTATATACATGCAAACGGTGCCTCCATGTTATTTATTGTCGTTTATATTCATATATTTAGAGGCCTCTATTATGGCTCTTACAAGGCTCCACGTGAGCTAATCTGGATGCTGGGCGTAGTCATTCTGTTACTGATGATGGGCACTGCCTTTATGGGTTATGTCCTACCATGGGGCCAAATGAGCTATTGGGGTGCACAAGTGATCACGGATTTTTTCACCGCTATTCCTTTTGTTGGTGATTCCATCACGACCTGGCTCAGAGGCGACTTTGTAATTGATAATGCAACACTAAACCGTTTTTTCTCGCTACATTATCTGCTGCCATTCGTGATTGTCGGTGTGGTCGCGTTCCATGTCACCGCGCTTCACATAGCGGGCTCCAACAACCCCGACGGTATCGACATCAAGGACCCGCAAGATACGGTTCCCTTTACCCCGTACTTCACCGCGAAAGATTCAGTCGGCATTGGCGTATTCCTTATTGTTTGGGCTTCGTTTATTTTTTTCGCACCAAACTATCTCGGTCATCCCGACAATTATATCGAAGCGCAACCACTATCGACGCCGGCACATATCGTGCCTGAATGGTACTTTTTGCCGTTTTACGCAATTTTGCGGTCCATCACCTTTGACGTTTTGTTTCTGGAAGCAAAACTCCTTGGCGTAATCGCCATGGGGGCCTCAATTATGATATTGTTCATTCTTCCTTGGCTAGATACATCAAAGGTCAGAAGCGCACGCTATCGCCCGCTATACCGGCTGTTCTTCTGGGTATTGCTGGTTGATTGCATCATTCTCGGCATTGTCGGAGCAAAATCGCCAAATGATTTGGTGATTTCAGGCGTTGAATGGTTTGAGTACAAGACCTTAGGTCTCTTGGCCACTATCTATTATTTCGCACATTTCTTGGTACTTATCCCAATTATCGGCAAAATTGAAACGCCCAAACCGCTACCAACTTCGATCAGTCAACCAGTTACGGGCGGAGGAGGCTTTGCCCCTGCAGGATCGGCCTCAGCGGCCAAAAGGGAGAAAGCCTGATGCCTAGATTAACGATGAAAGCCGCTTTGGCTGTCACCTTTCTATTTAGCGCCATGACGACGGCGGTAAATAGTGCTGAGATTGTTTCCTTTCCGAAAAAGGACTGGTCTTGGCAAGGTGTCTTCGGCACCTATGACCGCAGCCAATTGCAACGCGGTTTACAGGCCTACAGATCGGTTTGTACAGCTTGCCATGGTCTAAAGTTCATTGCTTTCCGCGATCTTATGGATTTGGGTTACTCAGCCGCTGAGATTAAAGCCTTCGCTAAAACGATTGAAGTGACAAACGAGGAACCGAATGACGAAGGCGAAATTTTCAAACGCCCAGCCCGGGCAGCGGACTATTTCCCCGATCCGTTCCCAAACAAACAAGCCGCGCGTGCAGCCAATAACGGCGCATATCCGCCGGATTTGTCTTTAGTCGTCGAATCGCGGGTCGGCGGTGCGGATTATTTACATGCTCTACTTACCGGTTACACGGACCCACCGAAAGGCCTGAAGCTTGGCGACGGAATGTACTATAATAAAGCTTACCCGGGCCACCAAATCGCTATGCCAGCGCCCATTATGGATGGTTCGGTTGAGTATGCGGATGGCACCAAGCCGACCGTCAATCAAATAGCGACCGACGTAACGGCATTCCTTGCCTGGGCTTCTGAGCCCAATATGGAAGCCCGAAAAAGCATGGGTATTAAAGTGATGTTGTTCTTGTTTGCTTTCTTGTTCGTGCTCATCGCCCTGAAACGACGTACCTGGTCGAATGTGCACTAAAAGAAGCATCTGATAGCTAAGAGCCCTTCGAGAAGTCGGAGGGCTTTTAATTTTTGCGCCGGACTTTCTCACTGCATGATCTGCATATGACCCGATGACATTATCTAGCTAATTTGACTGAGGAGATCCCAACATGGACAAGCCCGGAACACCCCCGATCATTGGTGTTATTGGCGGTAGCGGGCTCTATGAAATCGAAGGACTAGAGGACATCGCTTGGCAAGCTGTCACGACTCCCTTCGGTGACCCCTCTGATTCGTTGATGACAGGATCACTTGATGGTCAAAAGGTCGTTTTCCTGCCCCGCCATGGCAGAGGACATACAATTCCACCTTCTGAGCTGAATTTCCGCGCCAACATCGCGGCCCTTAAGAAATTAGGCGTCACTGAAATTATATCTCTTTCCGCCGTAGGCTCGTTGCGCGAAGACTTAGCACCGGGCACCTTCGTGATTGTTGATCAGTTTATAGACCGAACAACTGCGCGCACTAAAAGCTTCTTTGGCAAAGGCCTAGTTGCGCATGTCACGATGGCCGATCCGACTTGCCCACGCCTTGGCGATGTAATTGAAGTAGCAGCTGCCAACTTAGGTGTTTCCGCCGTTCGAGGTGGCACATATCTTGCCATGGAAGGGCCGCAATTCTCCACACGTGCGGATTCAGAGCTTCACCGCAGCTGGGGTTGCGACGTAATCGGCATGACTAACATGCCAGAGGCAAAACTCGCTCGAGAAGCGGAGATGTGTTACGCGACAGTGGCCATGGTCACCGACTTTGATTGCTGGCACCCGCAACATGAAGACGTCACTGTGGATGCCATTATTCAGGTACTAACTGATAATGCGGAAAGAGCACGGAACTTAATTAAACTAATGACGCCTGTTCTTGGTAAACGTTCCGATTCCTGCGAGGCTCGGTGTCACACGGCGTTAGATAACGCCATAATCACGACACCAGGTTCGCGCGATCCCGAGTTGGTCAAAAAATTAGGCATAATCGCGGGGCGGGTGCTTTGAAGCACAAAAGGCAAAATCTTATTTTTTTGCTCGTTCTACAATCGGAAACACCTGGTCTTTCCATTTATTAAAGCCGCCTTCCAGTTGAGCAACAGGCGTGAGGCCCATTTCTTGTACGGCCTTGGTAGCTAAAGCGGACCGCCATGCGCTAGCGCAATAAAAAACAAACTTTTTGCCGCTTCCAAAAACTTCCTTGTAATAAGGGCTGTCGGGATCTACCCAAAATTCAAGCATGCCGCGGGGGGCATGGAACGCGCCAGGAATAGTTCCGTCGCGCTCAAGTTCTCGAACGTCGCGGATATCCACCAATTGCACTCTATCATTGCCAAGTAAGGCTTTCGCATCCACCACCGAAATTGTCTCGATTAGTGCATCAGCTTCTTTGACCAATTGTTTAACACCTTTAGAAATCATGCTGCCACCTTTTCATCGAGAAATTCAAGCGACCGTTCAAGGGCGGACTCTGCCGCAGCTTCATTGTAAGAAGTACGGTGATTACAATTAAATCCATGCAAAGCACTCTCATACATGTGTACGACTGCATCGGGATGGGCAATACTAATCGCGGCCACTGCATCGGGTGGGATGGACGCATCGGCACTACCGAAATGCATCATCAAGGCAGCACTAGCGGTTTCGTCCTTGAAGTCCGAAATTTGCCCGCCGTAATAACAAATGGACGCTGCGATCCCGTCGATACGTGTCGCACATAAAAACGAAAGCGAACCGCCCCAACAAAAACCAACCGAACCAACATTTCCGCCTGCCGCAGCAAACTTAGCGGCCGCTGCCAAGTCTTGGATAGGATCATCCCAGCCGACATCGGCCCGGATCTCTCGCCCACGCGTGATATCATCGCTGCTATAGCCAAGTTCAAGCTTTTTTTTGCAACGATCAAAAAGTGATGGACCTACTGAGAGATAACCCTCTGTCGCATAACCGTCACAAACTTCGCGCATATGGTCATTAAAGCCAAAAATTTCCTGAATCACCACGAGCCCACCTTTCGTCTCGCCTTCTGGCCGTGCCAGATAAGCATCAAACGTAAAGCCATCTGCTGAAGTGATGGTTATATTTTCACCCATTTAGCTCCCCTATTCGACATTCATCTTAAATCAACATATTGAGCCCAAGAAAGTAGGCCTTTAGCCGTATACGACACTAAACATTAAAACGAAATAGCAGCACATCCCCATCTTGAATCACATAGTCGCGCCCCTCTTGACGCATTTTTCCTGCTTCCCTAGCGGCCTGCTCGCTACCATTGGCCATAAATTCATCGAAGCCGATAGTTTCGGCACATATAAACCCTTTTTCAAAGTCGCTATGAATAACGCCGGCTGCCTGTGGCGCGGTGGCACCTTGCGGCACGGTCCACGCACGGCTTTCCTTTGGTCCCGTAGTAAGGAAGGTCACCAAGCCGAGTACCTTATAGCCCGCTGCAATAACCTTGGAGAGGCCGGTATCCTCTAACCCTAAGGTTTCAAGAAATTCCATCTTATCACCAGCCGTCTCCAATAGCGCGATTTCCGCTTCAATTGCCGCAGAAATCACCACTGCCTCAGCCCTTTCAGCCGCCGCTTTTTCCAAAACACGCGCAGAATGAGCATTACCGGTCGCCGCTTCATCTTCTCCTACATTACAGACATACAGAACAGGCTTCGCGGTTATTAGCGAGAGCTCTTTAAAGTAAGGTCGCTCTTCCCGTGATATCGGAAGACGGCGCGCCGGAGTACCCTCACGCAAGGCATCCAAAACCCGGCTCATCACGTCGTAAAGAGCCTTATCATCCTTATCACCACCCTTAACCTTACGCTCCAACGGCTCAATTCGTTTCTCCAAGCTCTCAAGGTCGGACAGTAAAAGCTCCGTCTCAACCGTCTCCGCGTCGCGAATCGGATCGACCGACCCCTCCACGTGAGTTATGTCATCGCTTTCAAAACAACGTAACAAGGTAATCACCGCATCGACTTGCCGGATATGCCCAAGAAACTGATTGCCGAGTCCCTCGCCTTTCGAAGCACCTCGCACAAGTCCGGCAATATCAACGATTTCCAAGAACGTCGGGACTGTTTTCTCGGACTTGCTGAGTTCAGTCAATTTATTGAGCCTATAATCGGGCACTGCGACACGACCACTATTGGGCTCAATGGTGCAAAACGGATAATTAGCCGCTTCGGCCTGCACCGTGCTAGTCAGTGCATTGAAAAGCGTTGACTTGCCAACATTTGGCAAGCCCACAATCCCGCAATTAAATCCCATTCTTACCCTCTGTGTTAACCGTCTTATTTTTCAATTTGGGGTTATGATTCGGTGGATTCACCACCAAAGTAACCCTGCTCATAAAGGCACCCGCGTCGCCCTTGCTCAATAATGGCATCGCATCGGCAATGCCATCGACAAGTCTCTTAACCACGTCAAATTCGGACTTGGAGAAATCACTTAACACATGGCCATGAACCCGCGCCTTATCCCCCGGATGGCCAATACCTATGCGTATTCGCTGAAAGTCCGGTCCAATGTGCTGAGCAATACTACGCAGCCCGTTATGTCCCGCTAATCCGCCACCTATACGAGCACGCACTTTGCCTAACGCAAGATCGAGTTCGTCGTGTAGCACGATGACATCGCCAGGAGCCAACTTATAGAAGCGCATTGCTTCACCGATAGATCTGCCAGATTCGTTCATAAAGGTGGCTGGTTTAAGCACAAGCCCCTTAGTCCTCTCTAGCGTACCGTCTGCGATTAGACCCTGAAATTTTGCTTTAAACGGCGAAAAGGAATGACGACGGACAATCTCATCCACCGCCATAAAGCCGATATTGTGTCGGTTCTTTTCGTATTTGGGACCGGGATTACCTAGCCCCACCAACAACAGCATTTGGCTGCCCGCCTTTCAGGCTAATCGTCTGAATTATCATCGGCTCCATCTGTGTCGCCGTCGACATCCTTACCGTCACCGTCCGCACCCTCTTCGCCCTCTTCACCCTCTTCACCGTCTTCGTCTTCTTCAGTAGTTTCTTCTTCAACGACCGTGGGTGCAGCTACAGTAGCTATGGTGAAGTCACGATCGGTAATTGTCAGTTCGATACCATCAGGCAAACTGAGACTACCCGCATGCAAGCCATCCCCAATTTCAAGACCGGTTAAATCGAGATCAAAGCTCGCTGGAATATTCTCTGCTGAACAAATAACCTCAACGGCGTAGCGTACTACGTTAAGGACGCCACCGCGCTTTAGGCCAGGGCTTTCTTCTTCGTTCAAGAAATTAACCGGCACCTCAACCGTCACTTTCGTGTCAGCTGTAACGCGCAGAAGATCCAAATGCTGCGGCTTGTCATTAACGGGATGGACCTGCATATCGCGAGGTAGGACGCGTTCCTTGCCCTCGTCTATTAAAATATCAAAAATTGTCGAAAAAAATGCACCAGAATCCACACCTTTAGCGATATCGCGTGGGTCGAGCGAAATAATTTTCGGATCTTTTTTACCACCATATATAACGGCGGGAACACGTCCCGCACGACGCGTAGCCCGGGCGGCCCCCTTACCGGCCCGATCACGCAGCTGTGCGGTCATTACATTGACGTCAGCCATATCGAATTCTCCTAAAAACATAATAACCGCGCCAAATTAGCCTCCAAGGGTGTGACATTGGCGCGGCACGTGTTTTAGCGAGTCACGGGCTCAGAATACAGCGTTTTTTTTATTAATCGAATAGTGAGGAAACAGATTTGGATTCCGCAATACGGCGGATGGCCTCTCCCAACAACGGTGCGATCGAAAGCTGACGGATATTACTAGCGTTTTGCACCGCATCTGTAGCTAAGATACTGTCCGTAATCACCATTTCTTCAAGCGGAGAATCACTCACCCTAGCTACCGCACCTCCGGATAAAACACCATGAGTTACATAAGCGCTTACAGACTCAGCGCCCGCTTCTTTCAAAGCGACCGCAGCATTACAAAGTGTACCGGCAGAATCGACGATGTCATCAACCATTACACAACGTTTTCCGTTAACGTCCCCGATTATGTTCATAACCTCTGAAACCCCCGCTTTTTCGCGACGCTTATCGATAATTGCCAAACCTGCATCTACACGTCGTGCAATAGCACGCGCGCGCACGACGCCGCCCACATCCGGCGAAACTACAGCGAGTTCACCGTTATTTTTGAACGTTTCCGTAATATCCTTACTTAAAACCGGCGCGGCATAGAGATTATCCGTCGGAACATCGAAGAAACCTTGAATCTGACCTGCATGTAAATCAAGGGTCAGCACACGATGCGCCCCTGCCGTAGTGATCAAATTCGCCACAAGTTTAGCCGATATCGGTGTTCGGGGGCCTGTCTTACGATCTTGCCGGGCGTAACCGTAATACGGGATAACCGCGGTAATCCTATTAGCAGAACCTCTATGTAACGCGTCAAGACACACCAACAATTCCATCAGGTTGTCATTGGTAGGATAACTAGTCGATTGAATGACATAAACATCCTCTCCGCGCACATTCTCCAGAATCTCAACAAACACCTCCATATCCGAAAACCGCCGCACAGCGACTTGCGTTAAAGGAATGTCAAGGTAGTCAGAAATAGCCTCGGCGAGGGGAAGATTACTGTTGCAACTAAGGATTTTCATTCATTCCGCTCCACCAGCGAAAACATATTGTAACCTACTAAAAAATTTCCAAGAGCCCAATTCTCAGCAGCTCACCATGTAATAGACAGTAAACGATTGTTGATAAAGCTCTATAACAAGCGGCAACAAATCTGTAAACGCCATAGAAATTTCACGGCTTCGCATCGATGCGAGTGTGTTCTAAATCCTCTAAAAGCCTCTCCCCACGGGCCTTTTCTATATCTCTGCGTGGTTCAAATATTTGTGTATTTTCCAGACGCAATAATAACGCATCTACAGACTCGCCCGCCAGAGGCTTCGAGTCCTTTCGATCCCTTGCCTGATCAATATTCGGCATTCGCGCGCGCGTTGGTTCTGGAATAACTTTCCTGGGCAATAAAGCCAACGTGTCGTAAACACTGTCCCGCATTGCAAGTGCGATATCATATGCGAGCCTGCCCCAGGGCTGCGATAATCTGCCTTTTGGTATTCTATTTGATTGACGCATACGACGGACTACCGAACCTATTTTATCCCTGAATTCCCAAAGAATGGTGACGCTATCATGCGCAGCGCTATCCGGATCGACTTTAATTTTTACGTTCAAACTCAAATCTGCCTCGGAAGGTGTGTCTATGACAGCTACACCGCCCTGTCGAAGAACCGACCGAATGGCTATGGGCAAAACCCTTCCGCCATCACCTGGCGCACCGTCGACCGCAGCAACAACCACCGATTTAGGTAATAGCACAGGCACAGTATGGGCAGCATTTGATCTAAAGAGTTTTGCGAGCTTAGACACTGAATGCGAAGCAATACGCTGAAGAACTGCTTCATTGTCGATTTCCCAATTCTGTAAGCGCAACCGGTGCCGCGTAGTTTTTAGCCAGATCTTCTCACCTATTTTATTGTTCAACCGCCAATCGATAATTAAATAGTGCCGTTTCCCGTAAGAAGACCCAAGTTTTGCCTTACCAGTCAAAAGAGGTCCGAGGCCATGCGCATGACTAGTGCTAGCCGGGATGTCTACCTTGTGAAAATTTTCAACTAATTTCTCGGCTAATGGGGCCGCAAAATTATCAGGAACGCCCTCAACACGTCCCACCACCACTCCTTTAATATTTTCCAATTGATGCAAAGCATTGCTCAACGACTTATGCTCGGGCTTAAAAGCCCGCGGTAATGGACCACAGGCAACGCATGTCAAACCGAACGCAACAACACCTAAAAAAATAACTCTATACGAAGACACAGCATGCCACCGTTCCAATCAAACACAAGACAATCAACTGTATAAGGTAAGGCATCTCTCAACTTTCGATCATGATCGCGGACAACAATCGGCCATAATCTTTTTCACCTTTTACTATGCCGCGACGGTAACTAAAGAATTGCTCCTCTTCAGTGTAAGTATCACGCCCAAGTTGGCCAACACAGGCCAATTCCTCCTGCGCAAGATATTTACCTATGTAGCTCGGCAAATCGAAATAAAAATGTTTCTGTCGAGACGAAGGGCTGAAGAAGAGGCGATTGTTGAGGTCCTGCTCCAGGAAAGGTTCCAAGAATGCTTCGCCCACTTCGTAAGAATTTGCTCCAATCGCAGGCCCAACTGCGGCTAGGATGCCCCGGCGATTAGCACCTATTTCAATCATAGCCTCAATAGTTGCCTGCAAAACACCCCCGACGGCACCTCGCCACCCCGCGTGAGCAGCTCCAATAATTTTACTTTTAGGATCGCAAAATAACACCGGCGCACAATCTGCTGTGAGAATTCCAAGTGCGAGCCTCGGACAATCGGTCACCATGGCGTCAGCTTGAGGCGCATTGTCCCAAGACCAAGGCTTTTTCACCCGTATAACACGGTTTCCATGGACTTGATGCACCGTATTCAGATGATCCGCCGCCATTTTAACGCTGGCGCGATGTCGATTCTCAGCAACATTATCAGGCTCATCATCTGACCCAAATCCAACATTCAAAGAATCGTATTTGGCCGGACTGACGCCACCCTGACGGGTGAAAAACCCATGCCAAACATTGGCGATGCTTTCTAGCTTTGGGTCAGTTAAAATTTTTAGTCCATTATCTTGCATTAAAACCATCACATTACACAAAAGCAGGCGGAACAATAGTACTGCCAGCACTAATGGCGAAAGCTTTGAATAGGGTGCCCATCTCTTCTGCCTCAATCAAGCGATGGCATGCAGCTTCTATGTCTTTAACTTGACGTTTTGTAGCGTTGGCCATAAGACGCGCGGCGCGTTCCGCTAAGCCAAGGCGCATTAAAAAATCTGCCTGCGAAATCGGCCCCCAGCACTTTACCCCAGTTCCCACCGCACGAACCGCCGCACGGCCTAACGTCGCAAAATCCACATGGGCTGTGATATCCGCTGTTCCTGGCGCTTCAAGAAAGTTATGGGCTTTGTGACTACAAACACTTTGCAATGTGACACGCGCTTGCGGTTCCGAATACCCATAGTCCACAACCAACGCCGCACCACCATGGTCAGCAATTTTTGAACTTATCGCTTCCATAATTGAAATGCCCACGGGGCACACTTCTGCAATATCGCCAACTTTTGCATGCGCTTTTACTCCGGAATCAATCAAACGCGAGCGCGGCGTGGGTTGAGGGCTCAAAACCAACACAAACATCCCATCGACCGAAGTCACCATCCGTTCACGCCAACCGTCCGGAGTTAAAACAAACTGGTGAATGGGTAATGCGTCGAAAAACTCGTTAGCGATCAATAACATTGGTACGTCAGGGAGAGAAGATACTGTTTCATGCCAGGTCGGCGAGAAGGCGGCTAAAGCCTGTTTCTGTCGTGATCGCAAAAAAGGACTGGCTTCGACTAAATGCACAGACACGGCTTTCTTAAATGCCGGAAGCACGGCGGCTGCGCGAAGCGCATCCGTCATCAACGTTCCACGCCCAGGTCCAAATTCAACTATCGCGATTTCTTCCGGCTCGCCCATTTGCCGCCAAATATCAGCACACCATAAACCAATCAATTCCCCGAAAATTTGACAGATCTCCGGAGCGGTCGTGAAGTCACCATTTACGCCAAACGGGTCAGATTTAACATAATAACCATGGATAGGATGCATTAAGGCTTCAGCCATAAAGGCGGCGATTGTAATCGGACCCTCAGCCGCGATACGCCGTTCCAAACCTATAGCGAGTGGGCTCAACCTTTGCTCATCCCGACCGACGGCCGGCTTAAGGCTCGATAAATGATATAAACTCCCAGAATCATCGGAATAGATAACAACTGGCCAAAAGTAAGCCCCAGCGGGAGTTGATCCACCAAATGCGTTTCAGCACGTACAGTTTCCACTAACATCCGTGCACAGCCATACCAAACAAGGAATGTCCCGCTGATCAAGCCAGGGCGACTTAAAGCATCACGACTAAAAACAAGCCAAGCTAAAAGACCGAAAAGCACTAATCCTTCCAAACCAGCTTCATACAGCTGGCTAGGATGGCGAGGGTCCGAACCACCGCGCGGGAACACTACACCCCATGGCAAATCCGTAACCCGTCCCCAGAGCTCGCCATTAATGAAATTGCCGAGCCGCCCTAGAAACAGTCCAGCCGGCACCGCAGCAGAAAGTATGTCGGCTATAGGCCAAAATTCAGTCTTTTTCCATCGGCTATATAGATAGGTGGCCACTATCACACCAATCAATCCACCATGAAACGCCATGCCCCCCTTCCAAGTCTGCATAATCTCGATTGGATTATTGAAATAGTAAACGGGTTTATAGAACAGCACGAAGCCCAAACGACCACCTATTAGAACCCCGAGCGTTACCCAAATAAAAAGATCGTCTATAAATTCTTCTTTCACTATCCCCGGCGGCTTTCGAGTTAAGTAGAGACAGTACCGCCACCCGAAAATAAGCCCCGTAATATAGGCTAACGCATACCAGCGGACTACAAATGGTCCAACTGAAATAGCAACTGGATCGAAGTCGGGAAAAATAAAGGGGCCCATGCTCACCGATAGCGATCGTTAACAGTTAAGAAATTGCCAATATAGAGTGCCGCACCCTCTTCGAGAGAAGTAAAGGGTAGGCTGTAACCAGCATGCCGTAAACGGTCCATTTTCGCCTCAGTGTAATATTGATACTGGTCACGAATAGCTGTCGGTGTATCGATGTAATCGATAGCAGGTTCCACTTCCATTGCAGCAAAACAGGCGAGCGCAAGATCAAGAAAACTCCGAGCTGCCCCAGTTCCACAATTGAATACACCAGAAACGGACGTATTTTCATGGAGCCAAAGCATAATATCAACGCAATCGCCAACCCAAATGAAGTCACGCAATTGGCCGCCATCCTCGTATTCTGCATGATGGGATTTGAAAAGCTGGGCACGGCCACTCCTTGAAATTTGGTCGTGCAATTGCAGTGCAACGCTTTGTTGTCCTCCCTTATGATATTCGTTTGGCCCATAGACATTAAAAAACTTTAGGCCTGCCCACTGCTTAGGTCTATAACCCGCTTCCGAGAGTAAAAGCGCCTGTACGTCAAACAGCTGTTTTGACCAACCATAAGGATTTAGAGGCCTCAGCCGGGATAACTCCGCGATATCGTTGCTATCGTCAAAGCCCGAACTTCCATCGCCATAAGTTGCTGCCGAAGACGCATAAATAAAAGCAGCACCATGCTCGGCGCACCAGCGCCAAAGACCTAGCGATACACCAAAATTATTATCTAACAAAAACTTGTAATCCATTTCCGTCGTGGCCGAAGATGCGCCAAGATGAAAAATCGTTTTCACCAAATCGGTATGCGCGTCCAACCAAGAACATAAGGCTCCCGGCTCGATAATTTCAGCCACATTATGCTTAGCAATGTTTGCCTGCCGCTGATCGCTGTCCATACGATCACAAATCACAAGTGGTCCAAGGCCGCGTTCGGACAAAGCCGCAACGAGGTTAGAACCGATAAATCCAGAACCGCCGGTGATAAGAATCATAATAAAACATACCCTGCTAACGGAACTCCGTTATAGGCGCGTGCCCTTACTAATCGCAAGCATCTCCTCCCTCTACCACCATTGAACGATCTCCCCCCTTCATCTATATCAGATGGAGTGGTTCTAGAGAGGTATTTCTATGCAGACGGAGAATAGGTTTTTCGATGATCTGGCCCGAGTTGCCAGCGGAGCCGTTGGAACAATCGCAAATATAAGAACCGAGATCGAAACCCTAATCAAACAACGGCTTGAACGAATGCTGTCGGACATGGATCTCGTTCCTCGCGAAGAGTTTGATGCGGTTAAAGCTATTGCAGCCAAAGCCCGCGAAGAACAGGAGGTTCTGGTAAAACGCGTTGTAGCTCTTGAAAAGTCGTTAAAATCGGGTTCTAAATCAGACGCTGTTCAAAAGACTGCCAAGGCTGGGAAAAACAGCCCAAAAACTGCAAAATCATAATTTTTTGAAGCGTTAAACACCCTACAATTAGTGGTATCCACCGTAAGTCGGTGACAATTCAATTTTGTCCACATCAAAATTTATTTGCTCCAAATCTATGCTTGCACTGAGTAACTCAGTTGAGGCACTCTAGGTCTTGTGGTAGATACTATGTCTATACGCAATATGTGGGAAAATTCACTATTGCCCATTATGGGCCGTAATATCTGTCTAGCAATCACCTGGGGAAGAGGGCCCTGGAAAGCTTGCATGGTACAGGAGCCTAAGGAGAGGATTATCGGTGCATGGCACTAATTTCTGAGGAGTTTTCTGAGAGCAATCTCAATCCTTTAGATTTGCTGGAAGAACTTGTTTTGGCTAACGAATGGCCATTCGACCGTGCAAGCGAGGACGAACTAGTTGTCGAAGCAAGCGGGCGCTGGTGCGACTACCGTCTATTTTTTGTTTGGCGTGAAGATTTAAACGCCCTTTATTTCACAACGGTTTTCGACTCACGGGTTGCCGAGGAGAAACGATTAGCGGTTGTCGAACTTACAGCCCTGGTGAATGAAAAGCTGTGGCTGGGGCACTTCGAAGTTGGCTCCGAGGACGGACTGCCTCTATACCGTTACACCATGCTCGCGCGCAGCCGCAATTCCGTCTCCATCGAACAATTGGAAGATTTAGTGGATATTGCGCTGTTGGAGTGCGAACGATTTTATCCCGCATTACAATTTGTTGTTTGGGCCGGCCGCACACCGAATGATGCCATCGCATCGGCGATGATGGAGACGATGGGCGAGGCATAAAGCCTGGCCAAAGGAAGATTTTATGGAACTTACAATGCATCGACCTTTGCTGCTGATAGGATGCGGCAAAATGGGGTCTGCGCTGCTGTCGGGTTGGCTGAAACGCGACATGCTAGGAGAAGGCGTCCACATTGTCGAACCCATGGGTGCGACACAGTTCGCAGAAATAGCCGGAGTGAAGATCCATAAAAGCGTCAACGATTTACCTGAAGGGTTAACCCCAGAAGTCATCGTCTTTGCGGTCAAGCCGCAAAAAATGGAAGAGGTCGCCCCAGCCTATAAGCAGTTTGTCTCACCGCACACATTATTTTTGTCGATAGCAGCCGGCACCACAATAACTTTCTTCGAAAGCACCTTAGGCAGAAATGCAGCAATAATTAGGGCCATGCCAAATACGCCTGCGGCAATTGGAAAAGGTATTACGGTTGCCTGTCCAAACAACAAAGCAAGTGATCAACAAGCCGCATTAGCAAAATTGATGCTTGAAGCGGTAGGCGAAGTAACACTAATTTACGACGAAAGCTTACTTGACCCAGTAACTGCAGTCTCAGGTAGTGGACCCGCTTATGTATTCCTGATGGTCGAAGCATTAGCCAAGGCAGGTATCGTGGCGGGACTGCCGAAAACACTCGCCGACCAACTTGCAGTGCTAACTGTAGCCGGTGCCGGTGCGCTAGCAGCGGCTAGCAAAGAGACACCCGCACAACTCCGTGAAAATGTCACCAGCCCCGCAGGCACCACATTCGAGGCTTTGCAAGTACTAATGGACGATGATGGATTGCAACAACTTATGACCCGCGCGGTTGCAGCAGCGACCCGACGCAGTAAAGAGCTGGCCGGCTGAACTAAAATATACAACCTTGCCCGCGTGCACTGGCGCGTTAGTATAGAGTTATGACGAAAAATACAAACATTGACCTAATGATCGTTAATGCTGCGTTTGACCTTGCCACCAAAATCGGTTGGGTACACATGTCGATTACGGCCATTGCAAAAAAAGCTAATTTGTCTGAGGCTACCGTGTGCACGCGATATCCTACCAAAGCACTGCTACTCAATGAATTCATGCGCCATATCGACGATTTGGTATTAGCGCAGAACGCGCCTTTCGACGAGTTTGATTTAGAGCGAGACCGGATTTTCGAAATTCTCATGCTCCGGTTTGAAGCGATGCAGCCTTACAAAGAAGCACTTCGGCAAATAAATCGCGATCTCCCCAAGGAGCCCATCAATATAATTGCAAATGGTCCGAGCGCCGCGCTTTCCATGACAAAAATGCTAGCAGCCGCAAATTTAACAGCAAATGGCTTATTGGGAATAACGCACGCGCACGGGCTATTAGTCGTCTGGCTGGCCACAGCTCGGGTGTGGCTGCAAGATGATACTCCGGATATGACCCAAACGATGGCTGCATTGGACAGGAATCTTCGCCGTGGCGAAAAATTTTTAAAGATACTGCCACGCCTTACGCTAAAAAGCAGAGCTCAACCAATCTCCTAATAATTGACTAATTTATTGCGGCAACCTTAATCTGACTCGCAATCCCCCTTGTGGGGAGTCGGTTAGATGGATATCGCCACCATGAGCACGAACAATGTCTTGCGTAATCGCAAGTCCTAATCCTGTGCCGCCCGTTTCCGGGTTGCGCGACTGATCCAATCGAAAAAAAGGCCGGAATACATCTTGTCTATCGGGCTCGGGAATGCCAGGGCCGTCATCATCAACGGTTATTTCAATTGATCCTCGCCGCTTCCCAACACGAACCCAAATATGATCGCCATAGCGATCCGCATTCGCAATCAAATTATTAAGACATCGCCTAAACGCTTCGCGTTTAACTGGCAGCGATAATTTCCCCTCGACATGATAATCGATCGGCGTGTCATTACGCTTCCAATCGGAAACAATATTTTCGACAAACCCCGAAATCTCGGTGGGGTCAGATTTTTCATTTCCTTCGCCACGTGCAAACGCGAGATAACCTTCAATCATTCTCTCCATTTCAGCAACATCAGATTTTAACTCGTCCACGCCAGCTAGGTTTTCCATCATTTCTAATTGCAACTTCATGCGCGTAAGCGGTGTCCTTAGGTCATGGCTCACACCTGAGAGCATATCGGTTCTCTGGCGCATTTGGCGGCGTAGGCGGCCTCGCATCAAGTTAAAGGCAATACCGGCCTGGCGTACTTCCGTAGCCCCCGCGACATGAAGATCGCCTGTAAGTTGGCGCCCTTTGCCAAACGCGTCCGCTGCCGTCGCCAGTCGGCTGATGGGCTTGACCTGATTTCGCATGAAAATCGCGGCGACGAATAACAGTATGATCGACGTTCCCACCATCCACAAAATAAAGATATATGTCGTATCGCTAAATAATCGTTCGCCAGGCGCAGTAACAGAAAGCACGCCCGAAGGTAATTGGAGATCAATCACCACACGCTCTTTAAATGAGGATGTGTCAATAAGAAAAGGTAGCCGTATCCGTTCGCTCAACTGTTGTGCAAGCGAACGGTCTAGGATACCACCTCCTCGCTGCTCCAAATCTGGAAGCTTTGCTCCCTCCAGAAACGCCATTTTGAGTAAAAAATGACGCCGCGATTGACGAAACATTTCTTCCTTCGCAACACCCTTAGGAGCCCAGTTCAGCTCCTCAATTACGAAACCAATTTCTCCAGCAATTGCGCTAGTTAAGCGACGTGTCACCGTTTCCCAGTGACGATCAAAAAAGATTATTGTCGATACGACTTGCAAAATTATCAGCGGCGTAACGATGATCATAAGAGACCGCCCCAATAGCGTTTTCGGCAGGAATCGTTTTAGGAAAACAAAAGGTCGAATGTGTTTGAAGAATGGGGTCATCCGCATCGCGTTAGCTCACCTTAATCCGGTCGCAATACGTAGCCGCGACCTCGAACTGTTTGAAGGTAACGCGGTGTTTTTGGATCCGGTTCGACTTTTCGACGAAGCCTGGTAACTTGAACGTCAACGCTTCGCTCACCCCCTTCGATCTCACACTGTTCCGTTAGGTCTAAACGACTTAAAGTTTCACCCGGCCGCAGGGCGAGTGCCGTCAGCAAACTAGCTTCTGACGACGTCAATCTTACCACCCCATCGGGTCCGGTAAGTAGTGAACGATCTAGGTCAAAACAGAAAGAGCCGAGATAGGTTTGTCTAGGTGCTTCCTCGGCCTCGCTTGATGCGTGTGCCCGTCGCAGAATCATCTGTACACGCAACAACAACTCTCTTGGCTCAAAAGGTTTTGGCAAATAGTCGTCGACGCCAGCTTCGAGTCCATTGATACGGTCCTTGACCTCACCCATCGCCGTTAGCATCAGGATCGGCACAGGGGCAACACTGCGTAATTCCCTTACAAAACTTAACCCATCCTGGCCAGGCATCATCCGATCCAGTATCATGAGATCGAATACGATTGAACGTTGATATTCTTTGGCTGCTTCGGCGGATTCTGCGACCGTTACACGATACCCGTTCTCCATTAAATATTTGCGCAATAAACTGCGAAGCCGCGTATCGTCATCAACAACCAGGATATGTTCTATTTCTTCTTCCATTGATTGATTATATCACTTTTAACAAAAGCATGAGGATTGGCTTAATATATTGAACTTTCCGAATATCAGACGTTAAAACAGGATACATATTGTTCAGGTGTAGCTGTGCTGATCGCACCTTATATAACAAAGTTGTGCCCAAACGGGCCCAAGGGAGATTTAAAATGGCCTTCGACCAACCTTTCGACGACCGTCCGGGACGAATTTGGTATGATGGCGAAATGGTGCCCTGGCAAGATGCTACGCTGCATGTGTTGTCGCATGCTTTACATTATGCATCCGCCGTGTTCGAAGGCGAGCGTATTTATAATGGCCGCATTTTTAAACTAACCGAACATACCGAACGGCTTTTCTACAGTGCAAAACGGTTAGATATGAAAATCCCTTACTCGGTGGCAAAAATTGACAACGCTTGCAACGCATTGGTCGCCGACTTGGGTATTAAAGATGGGTACGTGCGACCAATCGTTTGGCGTGGTTCCGAACTTATGGGCGTATCCGCCCAACAAACCAAAATTCACGTAGCTGTCGCGGTTTGGGAATGGCCCGCTTATTTTACTCCCGAAGCGCGAATGGAAGGCATCCGAATGGAATTATCAAAATGGAAGCGCCCCGACCCCCAGACAATACCGGCGGATACTAAAGCTACCGGCCTATACATGATCTGCACACTCTCAAAGCATGCAGCCGAGGCCAATGGCTACAACGACGCTCTTATGTTGGATTATCGCGGCTACATAGCAGAAGCGACCGGTGCCAATATCTTCATGGTCATCGATGGGAAAATACACACACCGACACCTGATTGTTTCCTCGATGGTATCTCGCGACGGACAGTTATCGCGCTTGCAAAGAAAAGAGGCTACGAAGTCATCGAACGCCACATTATGCCGGAAGAACTGACGAAGGCGACCGAAGTTTTTTTAACGGGGACGGCTGTAGAAGTTACGCCGGTGAAGGAAATCGGCAAGCATACTTTTACTCCAGGAGAAATCACTCGTACTTTACTTGAAGATTATGATGAAGAAGTTCGCCTAGAAGTACCAACGACACTCGATACCGCATAAATTTTCATATCGTTTCGATTAATTACCATGCCTATTCCAACGTAAGGCGCGATCGTCATCTGATTCACGTGCCTTAACCCACGCTGCGCCATCAGAGCTTTCCTCCAGTTTCCAGAAAGGGGCCTTAGTCTTCAACCAATCAATCAGAAATTCACAGGCCTCAAAAGCAGCCTGACGGTGCTCACTAGCAGTCGCTACCAAAACAATCTTGTCGACAGGGAAAAGTTTACCATAACGGTGGATAATCAAACTCGTCGATAAAGGCCAACGATTCAAAGCTTCAGTCTCAATTTCGCGCAACAATTTTTCGGTCATTCCCGGATAGTGCTCTAACGTCATCGACTGCACCGCGTGCTTGCTGCCGATATCTCGCACTAACCCAGTAAAGCTCACGAGGCCGCCTATTTCGGTAAACCCATCGGTTAGTTTATCGAGTTCGCGTCCGGTGTCGAAGTCCTTCGATTGAATACGTACGACCATCTCACCCTCCAGTCATTGGAGGGAAAAGAGCCACTTCGTCTCGATCGGTAATTTTTGTATCAAACGTCGCAAACTCCTGATTTACCGCTACACGCAGCGCCGAGATATCCTCCAAAGCCGTAGAAAAATTTGCATCACGCTCACGCAACCATTCGATTAATCCACTGACATCGGATATACCGGTGGGCAACGGTACCTCCTCTTCCCCGATCCCCGTTTGCTGCCTAATCCATGCGAAATATAGAAGTCTCATCCTACTCTTATTTGACCTTCGTCTCTGAGTTGCCGGCGACTGAGTTTTCATCGCCGAAATGGCGTTTTGATGCTTCTAAATAGTCATACCCTGTAATCAAGGTGAGGAGAGCTGCGATCCAAACGCCCATATCACCTATAAGGACTGTCGGATAGGCCACGGGCCCTGCGTTATGGATGATCAAATGGCCAAGCGCGATCATCTGGATAAGCGTTTTCCACTTTGCTAAACTACTGACAGGCAATCTTACCTTGATATCTGCCAGATACTCTCTCAAGCCCGACACCAAAATCTCACGCATCAGAATAACTAATGCTGGCAACACTGCTAACCCACTAATACGCCCATCCGATACCAGCATAAAAGTAACTGCAGCTACGAGTAACTTATCTGCAACCGGATCAAGAAAGCGGCCAAAATTCGAAATTTGATTCATCGAACGCGCTATGTAGCCATCGAAGAAATCTGTCAGACAGGCATAGGTGAATAAGCCCCATGCGAGCCAACGTGCTATGTTCCCTTCCACATATAGAAATGCTACTAGGGGAGCAATAACGAGAATTCTCGAAACGGTTAGTAAATTAGCGAGGTTCGTTACCATGGCCTCCTGCTCCAGCGTCGCCCCAACTTAACCATCGCTATGAAAATGGCCATAGATTTTCTCTGCAACCCCCCTACTTATTCCTTCCGCAGCCTCCAGGTCAACGAGTCCAGCCTCAGAAATTGCCTTTGCAGAACCAAAATGCATCAAAAGTGCCTTTTTGCGCTTGGCGCCTATACCCACTATTTCATCTAACGGAGATGCTGAAATGGCCTTCTTCCGACGTGCCCGGTGAGAACCGATTACAAAACGATGCGCCTCGTCACGTAGCCTTTGCAAATAGTGCAGCACAGGATCGCGCGGCGGAAGCATAAAACTCTGCCGGCCGATCATATGAAATTGTTCCCGGCCGGCATTCCGGTCCGGTCCTTTAGACACAGCCAAAAGCGATACATCATCTATCCCCAAATCAGCGAATACACTTTCTGCCACCGATAATTGCCCTTTGCCGCCATCAAGAATAACCAGGTCGGGCCATTGTATCCTACTACGATCAGGGTCTTCTTTTAGTGTACGTGAAAAGCGACGGGTCAAAACCTCGCGCATCATTTCGTAATCATCGCCACCACTACTACTTTTGGAGCGACTTTTGACGGCCACTTCAGAACGAATATTGAATTTCCGATAAGCATTCTTCACAAAACCTTTCGGCCCGGACACAATCATACCGCCTACCGCATTTTCACCTTGGATATGGCTGTTATCATAGACCTCAATGCGATCCGGCGATGCTTCGAGCCCCAGTCTTTCCGCTAACCCATTGAGCAATTCTCGTTGTGATACACTTTCTGCAATTCGTCGCGCCAAAGCATCGCGTGCGTTAGTACTCGCATGGTCAATTAAATTCCGTCGCGCGCCTCTGCTGGGCACCGCAAGGTGAACCCGGTGACCCGCTCGAAGAGTTAGCGCCTCACTAATGAGAGATTGTTCGTTCAAAGTATGGCTCAATAAAATAAGCTTAGGTGCAATGCTACGCTCATAAAATTGGCCAAGAAATGCCGCTAGCACTTCATCTTCATCTGCGTTGCGGTCATGGCTCGGAAAGTAAGCCCTATTACCGTAGTTCCGTCCGCCACGGAAAAAGAATACTTGTATGCAGCATTGTCCACTATCTTGTGAAGCAGCAATAACATCCGCATCCTCAACACCCGATACATTTATATCCTGCCGCGCCTGAACTTGGGTAAGCGCGCGAATTCTGTCGCGAATCTGAGCCGCTCGTTCGAAATCGAGTTCCTCACTCGCTTCCTGCATCCGTTCGCCCAACATTTCTTGAATATAGCGCGACCGCCCAGAAAGAAATTCATGTGCTTGATCCACCAATGCCGCGTAATCGGCTTTAGGGACCTTCCCAACACACGGAGCGGCGCACCTTTTTATTTGATACTGCAAACAAGGCCGGGTACGAGCCGCAAAAATATGGTCGGAACAATTGCGGAGCAAAAACGCTCGTTGCAAGGTAGTAATCGTGCGATTGACAGCTCCTGCAGATGCAAAAGGTCCGAAGTACCGTCCTGGTTTTCCGCGTGCGCCACGGTGTTTCACCACTCGTGCATAATCGTGCCCCTCTGTAATCAAAATATAGGGAAAGGATTTATCGTCGCGCAGCAAAACATTATAACGAGGCTTAAGCTTTTTGATCAGGTTGGCTTCTAGCAAAAGTGCTTCAGCTTCTGTATGAGTAGTGATTATCTCCATAGATGCAGTCAGCGCGATCATCCGTTGAAGCCGGACGGGTAGTCGGACCGGTTTGGTATAAGCGACGACGCGTTTCTTTAAGTTGCGCGCTTTTCCCACATATAATGCGTCCCCTTTGGCATCCTGCATTCGATAAACACCCGGGCTTCCTGACAATGTCGCTAATTGTGCTTCGATTACAGCAACACCGCGGGCCAAATTAGATGTCGGCAACGTGTCAGCGGGTATAGGAATGGAATTCCGAGCTTTGGTAAGATTCATATTTCCAACCTTTCAATACCGACGCAATTAGTCAATCGCCAAGAATGCGAATTTTATTCTTTAGGTCAAATGGCACCATTCGAAACAAAAATTATAATATCCACCAATAATGTGGATAACTCTGTTGAAATCCTCGGACACGCCGAGTCGACTCTTGGAATCGCAGTACCTTCACATAATTGCCTACTTTTTAAGCAATTACACTAAGATACTGAAATATATGGCAAAAGAAGATTTGCACTTGAGCATTTCTATTACAGTTTAATTAAAAAATACTATACTCCTGATTAAAATTGGTCTAGGAGCGCTGTGCACAACTTCCATCACGCATGCGGATCAAAAAATCCTTTTTTCTTTAAGCACTTGGCTAGTTTTTGCCTCTTCAGAGACTGGAACGAGGTGTCGCTTGGTGTGGGTCTTTCCCGCACTCAGCGCCAGACTCGGCAACTATTGGTCAAATTACCCATCACAATTAAATAAGTATCAAGTTAGCTCATCCTTAACACTAACTGCCAACCTACTTCATTATTTCAAAAATGTTTCTGATCTTTGTAAAGCCAATTACAAACCGTCATTCGTTTAACCAATATAAATGGATCAACTTTACTTGAAATCACGCTCGGCTGGGCTCTCATTTCTATTAAAAAAGGTTACTAACACCAAGTCATGCTCTAGCCGCTTAAAGTCGCACCGAGTACACGTAACCAAAGTCAATTTCGAACCCAAATCCCGGATTATCATTTAAGTGCACCATACCATCTGCCTGTGCGTGAGCGCATTCGCTATAAAGCCCGTGCTGTATCGGATGACGATCATGACCACCATGGGATTCTGCACCGAATGCTGCATCACCGAAAGCCGATGCCAAATGGGCATGGATTTGCGGCGCAGTATGAGGGGCAATCATAACTCCTCGCTGTTCGGCGTGATGCGCTATACGAAGTGATTCTGTGAATCCCGCATGGCGAGTTGAATCGAACTGGACATAACCAAGCGCACCACTGTCGATAAAGTCACGAATCGTAAAACGTGTCCATTCCCGTTCCCCATGAGCGAGAGGTATCGGTGATCCCTCCGCCAAACGGACATAATCTGCCGGCTGTAAATGCCAGTGTAATGGTTCTTCCAACCACAAAATATTAAAGGGTTCCACTGCCTTAGCAAAATTAATGCAATCTTTCACGCCGTAAGGCGCGTTCATATCGAGCATTAGCAAAACATCAGGCCCGATGGCCTCACGCACCGCTTTGATGCGCACGAGTTCCTTTTCAAGACCAAGCGCGCCAGTTTTAACCTTAACCGCCCGATAACCCATTTCTACATAAAGGGCGAACTCCTCCGCGCACGCTTCTATGGGTGCACCTTCTACATAATAACCCCCGGTAGAATAGGTAAAGACACTGGTCCGTGACCCACCTAAAAGCTTATAAATCGGTAATCCCGCTGCCTTCCCTTTGATATCCCAAAGCGCAATATCTATGCCGCCAATAGCCGCCATCGCCTGAGGGCGTTGGCCTCGCGGCAGTGGCGCTGGCAGCCCGTCCCAATCTCCCAGGCCACCAGGGCGCGGCGACGTAGAAGCAAATAATTTCTCCCAAATGTCCAAATGGGCGAGCGGATCCATACCCTTAATACAATCGCTATATTGCGTCGCTAGTTCGCAAATGATTTTTTGCGGTCCACCCTGCACCTCGCCATAACCTACCAATCCTTCGTCGGTACGAACTTCAAATAATGTCAAGGTCGCAACATTGCTAATTTCATGCGCTGTCCAACTAGACGTTTCTAATTGGACCTTCATAGGGTGCGTTATAACCTCAGTAATCTTCATTCTTATAATCCCCGTTTGGGCGCTTAAGCCGCTATTGTCTTCGCAAAATCCCAGTCAAACTCGATACCGATGCCGGGTAATTCATTGAGGTGAACGTAACTGTCTTTAACCTGCGCACGTTCTTTAAAAAGGTGATGCCAAACAGGGTCACGCTCCGGGTCACCATGGGTTTCCAACATGAAGGACGCGTTCGGAAAAGCTGCCGCCACATGGCCATGCAGTTCCGAGGCATGGTGCGGCACGATGAAAACACCGTATTGCTCGCAAATTTGCGCAACCCGCAAACATTCAGTTAAACCACAATGGCGCGTAGAATCAAACTGTACATAATTAATACCACCGCCAACAATGAAATCACGGATTGTAAAGCGTGTTAGCTCACGTTCGCCGTGAGCCAAATTGACCGGAATATTAGCAGCTAATTTTGCATAATCACGAGGCTGCAAATACCAATGCAGCGGCTCTTCCATCCAGGTTATGTTGTTTTCCGACACTCTATTACCAAACTCGATGCAGGTGCGCAGGTCATAGCAAGCATTCATATCAAGCATGAGCTTAGTATCCGGCCCGATGGCATCACGCACCGCAGCAATGCGCTTAAGATCGTCCTCCATCGTCTCGAAACCCATTTTGCATTTAACCGCCTTGTAACCTTTGGCCACGAAGCCCGCGAGTTCATCGACACATGCTAGCATCTCGCGCCCTTCACGAAAGTATCCGCCGGTGGAGTAGCTCAAGATAGGTTCATTCGAACCGCCAAGTAATTTCCACAAGGGCATGCCCGCTGCCTTACCCTTAATATCCCAAAGCGCTATATCAATAGCGGCCAGGGCCGCAGTAGTCTGAGGTCGGGCGCTGCGCGGCAAAGGTGGTGGCAAACCATCTTCTGCATATGGCACGCGCCGGCGTGGACAGGTGAGACCAAATAAAAATTCCCAAATTTCAGTTGTTTCAAGTGGGTCACGACCAACAACAAGCTCCGCAAATTGCGCAATCCAATCACAGATATCAGTTTGCGGAGCACCCTGGATTTTAGAGTAACCGACTAACCCTTCGTCAGTTTCCACTTCCGTTAAAATTGCCCTAACACCCTTGCTTAATTCCTGTGCGGTCCAATAGGGTTCCTTGATCGGTGCAAAAAGTGGATGCGTTCGGATTTTAGTTATTTTCATTAACCAGCCTCTCTGTACTTATATTGATGCACTATAGCGGGCCAGGAGAAACAGAGCGAGCGAGCAAGACAAGCCAGATCGAACTTCAACAAGGAATCGATCCTGCATATGTTAAAAAAATAAAAGGCCATATGAGCCAGCTTGGCTTAACGCGTCACCCGGCGCTTCTTTCCTTTTTTCGCCGTGTTGCGCCCTTTTGGCACGATATCAAAAGATACCGACCTGATTTCGGCAGCAATGATGGGGTCGACCGGCACCGTATCCGCCGGCATATCAAGATCATAAACTTCAAGACGAGAAATTTCGTCACGTATTCGGGCGGCTGCTTCAAACTCCAAATCTGCGGCAGAAGCCCGCATGCGATTCTCTAACTCAGCAATATAGGCTTTTAAATCCATCCCAATAAGATGAGAATGTTCTGGGTCACCGGTATCAACAGTCAGATGGTCCTTTTCATAAACGCTGCCGAGAATATCACCGATCTGTTTACGTACACTTTCCGGAGTGATCCCGTACTTTTTGTTGTATTCTTCCTGCCGGGCGCGGCGACGATTGGTCTCAGTAATAGCGTAATCCAAGGAATCAGTAATCCTATCTGCATAAAGAAGGACCCGGCCGTCTAAATTACGTGCAGCCCGGCCAATAGTTTGGACCAACGATGTACGTGATCGGAGAAATCCTTCCTTGTCAGCATCTAAAATCGCGACCACAGCGCATTCAGGGATGTCGAGGCCCTCGCGCAACAGGTTGATGCCGATCAATACATCAAACACACCAAGCCGCAAATCACGTATAATCTCGATCCGCTCGAGCGTATCAACATCGGAATGGAGATATCGAACCTTGAGCCCCGCCTCAGACATGTAATCGGTCAAATCTTCGGCCATGCGCTTAGTCAGCGTTGTCACCAGCACACGCTCTCGCTTTTCTGTGCACGCCTTGCACTCCGCCATTAAATCATCGACCTGCATCTCCGTCGGGCGCACAATACAAATAGGATCAATCAACCCAGTGGGACGCACCACTTGCTCTACAATGACGCCACCTGTGCGCTCCAGCTCCCAAGGGCCTGGCGTCGCCGAAACAAAAATTGTTTGGGGCCGCATTGCTTCCCATTCTTCAAATTTAAGCGGCCGATTGTCGACACAAGACGGTAGGCGAAACCCATATTCCGCTAGTGTAGACTTGCGGTTATAATCGCCGCGAAACATGCCGCCTATTTGCGGTACGGTGACATGGCTTTCATCGACCATAATCAATGCATTGTCGGGAATATATTCGAACAAAGTTGGCGGCGGCTCACCGGGGCGACGACCAGTCAAATAACGAGAATAATTCTCGATGCCCGCACACGCACCGGTTGCTTCCATCATTTCCAGATCAAAGATTGTGCGTTGTTCCAGCCGTTGCGCCTCCAACAATTTGGTCAAGCCATTTAGCTCATCAAGCCGTTTCTGGAGTTCAAGTTTGATGCCCTTCATCGCCTGATTGAGTGTTGGGCGAGGTGTCACATAGTGGCTGTTGGCGTAGATACGTACTTGTTCGAGCGCATCTATTTTTTTGCCGGTCAACGGATCAAACTCGTGAATAGCCTCGATCTCATCACCAAAAAAGGAAATCCGCCAAGCTCGGTCTTCGAAGTGCGCCGGAAAAATTTCGACTGTATCGCCGCGAACCCGGAAGGAGCCACGATAGAAGGTACCGTCATTGCGCCGATATTGTAGTGCGACAAATTCCTTCAACACTTCGCGAGGGTTTATCTGCTGACCTACTTTAAGTGGCACCACCATTTCAGAATAGGTCTCCACAGAGCCAATACCGTAAATGCAGGAAACGGACGCAACGATGATGACATCGTCGCGTTCCAGCAACGACCGTGTCGCGGCATGCCGCATCCGGTCAATTTGCTCATTAATCGAGGAGTCCTTCTCGATATATGTATCCGAGCGCGGCACGTAGGCTTCAGGCTGATAATAATCATAGTAAGAGACGAAATACTCGACCGCATTATCCGGGAAGAAGCTCTTCATCTCGCCGTATAATTGGGCCGCTAAAGTCTTGTTCGGCGCTAAAACAACCGTCGGGCGCTGCACCTTTTGGATGACTTGCGCAACGGTGAAAGTCTTACCCGATCCGGTCACACCCAACAGCACTTGGTCGCGCTCGCCTGCTTCAATCCCCTGTACCAGCTGCGCGATGGCCTGCGGTTGATCGCCGGCAGGCTCATACTCGCTCGCCAATTTAAATGGAATCCCTCCTTCAGAGAGCGGCCGTTCATAGCGCTTCTCAGGCGTCCAGGGCGACAGAAACGGTGCTTGCGCATCGGATAGATCGGGTTTCTCAGTCATGGATTGAATATAAGGTGGGCAACCCTGTGATTGCCAGCACTGCGGTGTTTATTTCCGCTGCAGGGAAAAACTTTCGAACACACGAGGATTTTCTTCGCGCAAATGAATTTGCCGGTCGGGCACGAGCGAGCGCTGAGCGTGGTAACGAGTAAATTCATCATCGCTTTCGAGCCCGGCATCGCGCAATTGCCAGAGCACCTTGCCAAGCACCGTTTTGTTCCACAGCCAGTTTTCAACCGCAAGGCTTGTGGACATGCCGGGTTGCGCAGAAATAGCTTCGGAATAGAAAGCTTTTAAATCTTCAGAACAGACTTTGAGGCACGGGCCACGCTCGAGATCACCGCGCGGAATTTCCGGCGCCTTCTCCTGCGTCATCCCGACCACAAACCGAGCGGCATCCGGAATTTCCACCTCACTGATACCCACCGTGGTGCGGCCACGTGCATTAACCGCCATTTCGTACCACGGCGCAAGACGACCAATTTCAGCTTCCAACGCTTGCATGATATCACTGTCGCCGGATACCGGTGGTGGTAGATCGATAGGACAAACTTGCCCCGCCATTTCGAACTCATCTACGCTTGGCGTACCGCCGGGCACGTCTTCCGGAAAGTCCTCCAGCACGGGACCCGCATCGCGTTCTAACAGATCGAAAGCAGAGGCAATCACTTTATGCTGAAATTCTGCATCGTTCGGCACTCCCAAGGGCCTGCCCAGTTCAAACGGCACCCAAAGCGCCCGAGGAGGTTTGATGTTCTCGGAATGCAGTCGCACCAAAGAAATCTGGGTCGTGGTGATGCCTTCTTGTTCAAAATAATGGGCTAGCCCGCCAACGGCGCGTGTGCATTTCGGTCATATAGGCACCAGAAACAATACATCGACGCGGTCTTGCTTTAAAATTCGTGCAATTTCGCGAGCGCTGTCTTCAAGTTTTTCTGGCTCCGAGCCACCAATGACGGAAAAATGAAACGACCCCACGGATCCGATAGTGCCGTCATCCGCCAACTCGTGCAGGCGGCCGAGTGGGAAACAAACATTCAAATCCTGCTGAAAACCGGACCGATCAAAATTGACCGATGAATGGGACATAACGACATCACCATGGTCCACGTCACCAGGGATCATTCGGTAATCCACCGCACCGCGCCAGAATAATTTGTCGTCACGCTTCTGGATCGCCGCCGTCGACAACAACGATATGCGGCACTCAGTTAACGGCTTCTCGAGTTTGACAAACGGCGTCCAATCGAATTCGGGCAGGGGTAGCTTCTTTAGCATCTCCCGTTCGCCTGCAGGAATATCCTCTAATCGAGCCATGAGCAGAATAGTTAACTTGAATATAAAGAAGATCAAGCTTTAATCGAATGGTTGCCGCCAGTCTTAGCCCGGTCTACCTTCCCTCGCCATGGCTGATAAGAAAACTATTCGCCCTGCCGCCGCCTATATGCTGCTGATTTTGTGCGCCGCTTTGTGGGGCAGCAATATCGCCGTAGGCCGATATATCCACGCCGATTTCTCCGCTGAAACACTAGCCTTCTATCGGAATGGCATAGCACTTACCTTTATGCTGCTATTCATTCGGTCCACTTGGCGACAACTATGGCTTACACTCAAAACTCATTGGGTTATCATTGGGCCGGCCGGGCTCATCGGCACAGCACTGTTTAACTTCAACCTTTATTCTGCTCTCCAAACCACTACAGCGGTGAATGGCGCTATTGCCATGTCATTGACACCGGCTGTAGTACCTATCATCGCGTATTTCATGCTCGGAGACAGGTTCGCCGCTCGGCAAGCTTTGGGCGTAGTGGTTTCATTTATCGGTGTTGGCATTGTCCTCATCCGTGGCGACTTAAATGTGCTGGCCTCACTAGATTTAACCACAGGTGACTTGATGGCCATAGGCGCTATGATTTGTTGGTGTTACTATTCGGTCTTGGTCAAAAACCGCCCGGACACAGTGTGTCCCAACCTCTTTCTTGCATGTATATTGATTTGCGCTGTTGCGGCACTACTACCATTTTTCATTTGGCAAGCGGTAACAGCAACAATCCTCCCAACTAACGCTATAAATTTATTTGCCGCCGCCTATATCGGGCTGTTTCCGACCCTGATCGCTTTAGTGTTGTTTAACCGGTCTATAGACTCTGTTGGGCCCAGCGCAGCTGGGCATTTCCAGCACCTGGTACCGGTCTTTGCTGCTACATTGGGTATTTTGTTTTTAGGAGAGACATTGTACGCCTATCACGGGGTCGGTGCCGCATTGATTGCGATAGGAATTTACTGCGCCAATTCTTCTGCGAAAACCAAATAACGCAGCGGCCCACCAGGCACCACCGCATCGAACGGATAGCAGGTCATCAACACTAAGCTCGGTGCATCGCCTAATTGTAACTTGGTCGTTCTGGAATCAATAATTTTTGTATCTGAAACACTGAAGGCATGCCGCCTGCCGTCACGATCAGTAACGAATAACCGTTCCCCCAAACTGAGCTCAGCCAGAAACCGGAAATGCGTGTCCCGATGACCGACGATGAGAGTGGTGCCACGGGCACCGGGCAGCGCCGTGCCGCTCATATGCCCGGGACCAAAGGCAATCGTGCGGTCGCTGGCGCCAAACAACACAAATTGATCGATATCGTGATTCGGCACCAAAAGCCGCGCCACGGGCCATGTGTCGGCCCAGGGCCACGGACGCGCATGGCTTTCACCTTTCTTTACGTCCTCCCAGGCTCGTTCGATCAAATAGTAGGCAAGCGACGCCTTGGCATGAATCCAGCCCGCTTGGCCGAGTTTCCATACCCCGAAGAGTACGAGTAGTCCGACCACAGTGGGGAGGAGGTATTTAGTGATCATCGAAGACCCCGGCTCTTACTATGCGATCCGACGCCGCAAGAACCAAAGCCCGAGCGCCATGAGTAAAGCAAACAGGCCGATTGCTGCTTGCAGGATAGCCCGCGTCGCCCCTTGGGCCCAGAGACCAACCGTGACTTGGGCTGATGGCGCCATAGCAAGCTGAGCCGGCGCATTGAGTGCCAAATTAGGTGCTTGGGTCTTCTGCAATGGGCTTCCATGCTGCTGGTTTGCACCGGATGGCGGCGTCCAACCTGCCGGGGGATTTCCCGGCACAGCCTGGCGGGTCATTTTCTCGCCCTGAGGCCGGCTCACATTTTTGGCCACCGCAACAAGGCTCGTATAAGGGCTAGTCACTTGATGGGTGATGGCCACATCGACCACCGCAATGCGCACCTGTTCCATATCCTTGCCGTCCCGCAGCCCCTCCATCAACGTGTCGACTTTCCTTTTCGCCCAAAGTTTGGCAATTCCCGTCCCTTGGATCGCGGTGCTCATATCCAAGCTTTCGGTCCAGTTCACATCTAGCAGACGACCACTTACATCGATCATTCCTTTTGCTTTTGCGCCCTTAGGCAGCTTAGCCGAGAAAACGATCGGCTCGCCGCTATAAAGATCAGGCAGTGTGCCCGGTAACGTATCGACCACGAGGTTATTCCGAAATTGCGCTTCCAAGTCTGTCAAAACCGGCTTGCTAAGTTTTGCTAACAATTTGGACATCCGTTCAGCAACCTCGCTCGTCTTGCCGATAAAGGTAAAACTGCCACGCCCAAACCGGGCCGCACGGTTCATGAAATAACTGTTCGGCGCACTGCCGATCCCGATGGTGAAGAGGCGGGAATCGCCGATACTGCGCCGGATTAAACGAAAAAGGGCCGCTTCATTTCCCACGGCCCCGTCTGTTAACAATACAATTTGGCGAAGACGCCCTGAATCGACAGTATCATCCAGAGCCGCCTCCAGCGCTCTTGAAAGTTCGGTGCCTCCCGCTGCGGTGAGACGGTCGACAAAGCGTTTGGCTTCGTTACGCGCTTTCTCGTTGGCCTTTTTTGGCTTGCCGAATAACAACACAGCTTGGTCGGAAAAAGCAATGATGTTGAAGCTGTCCTGCGGGGTCAACTTACCGAGCGCGTAGCGCAGCGCTTGGGCGGCTTCCTTGATCGATTCGCCATGCATCGAGCCAGACGTATCTATTATGAAGACAACCTCGCGCGGCATGACAATTTCTTTTACCGCACCGCTAGATTTAGGCGGAACGATCATTGCCAACAGATATGTGGCGCCATCCTTCTCTTCAGCAAATAAAGCTACTTTTGGCGCATCACCTGGCTCCGGTTGCCATTCAAGCACAAAATCCCGGTCCGCCGGGACAGAGCCTTTGCGCAATTTTACTTGATAATACGCAGGCGCCAGTTCCTGTACAGAGACTTGGTGATAACGACTCTTGAGACCGGCCAGAGGCATGCCGGGGTCGAGTAGAACTTGCAATGACAGCGGATTTTCTGGCAACAACGATAGATCACGTACTGGCGGCGTAATTCGTTCCGCATCAGGTACTCCGCTCGTATTGATACCCCAGCCGGCACCGCCAAGTCCGACCACCTGCGTTGTACCTGGCACGTAACGCTGGGTCAAAACTTGCGGAAGTCTGAGCGCTAAGGTTCCATTTTCCATCGGCAAAGCCTCTTGATAAGTAATCTCGACAGTGATTTCAGCCTTTGGCGGAATATTTGCGACGGATATAGTGAAAATGTTTGGGCGCTCTTGTTCTACCAGGCTTGCCTGACGGCCCGCGCGTTTTGCCGATTGATATTGGCGTTTAGCCACATGGCGCTCCTGCACAGTACCTTCAACCACTTGGTCATCTATCTTCATCACCAAATGGTCAACCGCGCCTTTATCCGATATCGGGAAAACATAAACGCCCTCTATCCAGGCCTGTGCGGGATTAATGAATGTTTGCGCCACTGTGATGCGGGCGATGTTGCCGGTTACATTTACCTTTACATCGGTTTTCAGTTCCGGTGCCGGTGTGCTCAAGGTCGAACCAGTGCCCAGCTCTAAGAACAATCCGCCGCCTGGATTATACCCCTTTTTCGAGAGAGGCGCGGCCTCAGCGACCGATATCATCAAACAAACAATGGCAACAGCGACGAAAATAATAGCACCAGCGGCCAATAATAAGAGGTCACGGACGATTCGCCCTTTAACAGTACGCGGCTCAAAAATTGAGTTATGCGAATACGAGACCATTGCTCAGAACTCCTTCAAACATTTACACTCTTGAATCATAAAAGCGTTTCAATAGGGCTGCTTAAGGGAGGCTTTGCGGCGATTTCGCGATAAAATATGGCCACAATCGGGCATCGTTCCGCAGTAAGTTGGCGTGAATAGTTGACAGGATGAGCAAAATCGCAAAGTTTTTGCATGCTATGAATGACAAAGTTAAAATTGAAGTCCGAAATCTCCACAAATCTTTTGATGGCACACAAATTCTCAAAGGTGTAGATCTGGAGATTCGTGACGGGGAAGCCTGGGTCCTTTTAGGTTCATCGGGCAGCGGAAAATCAGTACTCCTTAAATGTATTCTTGGCCTTTTGGACGTGGATGCGGGCAACGTCCTTGTTGACGGTGCGGTCGCAAATAGTCATGAGACGAATAAATCATCATATTTTCTAAATAAAATTGGCATGCTTTTTCAGCGCTCAGCTTTATTCGACAGCATGACTGTTTGGGAAAATATCGTCTTCCGGCTGATGCAAACAAAAGTGTGCACGCCGGCGGAAGGGAGACAACTGGCGCTGCAGAAACTCTCTCTGGTCAATATGGGATCGGGCGTGGCAGACCTTATGCCTGCAGATTTGTCCGGTGGAATGCAGAAACGTGTTGCGTTGGCACGCGCAATTGCCGGCAACCCACAAATTCTTTTGCTCGACGAACCAACCGCAGGCCTTGACCCAATTCTCAGCAAAGGCATTAGCCATCTTATTGCAGATATTACCGAGGAGCTAAATACTACGGTTATATCCATTACCAATGATATCGATAGCGCATTGGTCATCTCAGATTATGCCGCCATGGTTCATAACGGCCTAATTTCTTGGAGTGGCCCGACGCAGGAAATCGAAACCTCAGGTGACCCACAGGTGGAAAAATATATTCACGGCTGGGTCGCAGAAAGAGCTAAACGCGGAGAACAGCCAAACAGCAAGAAAGAACGCCCGCTAGCTTAAAATACCCAATTCATCGAAATAATGCCAAACGTGATAACAACTGCGGCCAACACCCGACGAAGCCCAAATGCTTCGCTCATAAAAAACATGCCGATAATAGCAGCAAAAACCACACTGGTTTCTCTGAGCGCTGCCACATTACCAACGGTGGCAAAACTCAGCACCCATAGGATGATACCAAAGTTTAAAAATGCCGCGACGCCGCAGCCCAAACCAACTTTCCACTGATCTGCCAATAAGCTACCAAGACGTCTACCTCTTCTCCAGTAGGCGATTGCGAACATCGTCAAAGCATCTAACAGAAATATCCAGCTAATGAAGGAAAACCTAAAACCTGGTGTACGCATAGCTACTGCATCGGCGATTGTATAGATACTCATCATCAAACCTGCAACCGCAGCGATAAGTAACGGTTTTGATCCCTTTTTCGTAAATACACCCGGTTCAAAAACAAAAAACAGCAAGCCAACGCTAATCAAACTGATACCTGCCATCTGCTGGGCATTCGGTATATCGCCAATCGTTGGTATTGCTATGAGCGTTGTTATAAGTGGCGCAATGCCTCTAGTTGCCGGATAAACTTGGCTGAGATCGCCTTCTTCATACATGGCGACTAGTGCCAACTTATAAATCACATGACAGCCGGAATGGATCGCGATGAGTTGCCAAATTTCTTTATTGGGAAGCGGAAAATAAAAAACACCGGGAATGGCTACAACCAAGCCAGCTCCATAAACTAAAGTCGCCATGGCCACCTTGTCAGGTGCACGTTTAACGAACGCATTCCACGATGCGTGCATAAATGCCGAGAGCAGGATGAGGAGTGTTACCGAAATGTTCATGACGGTTTGGTCGCGGTTCCGCTAGAAGATTACCACCCTTTTTTGCGGACCATTTAAACGGCGTCTTTGTAACTGTGATCGGTACCCGCAAACTTCACTTTCGCTAAATTCTCGAGTACTTGACTATGAAACGCTAACGCCTCGGCATCCATATCTGAAGCGGGCGGTTTCTCTGCTGTAAAATTGCCGAAGCGATCTTTCCCACGCACGAGCATCGCACTATCTTGGATGTCACCGGTCTGTTTTACATGCGGTGCTACATAGCGAATGGCGAGGCCAATGCGCCGGTCATTTGTTCGGTTAGGCTTCGAACCATGGACAAGCGCAACGTGATGGAGAGAAAGCTCACCCGGCTGAAGCACAAGGCTAACCGCCTTAGACTCATCAGGGTCTTTAGCAAGCTTTTGTCCGCGAGTCAGTAGATTATGTTTATCAAACGTATCCTCATGTTCAAGTATCTCCTAATGATGCGTGCCCGGCATAACTTGCATGGCACCACTTTCCACAGTCGATGGAGATAACGCAATCCAAGCACTGCAAATGTCCTGCGAATCCATACCCCAGTAGGTCGCGTCCTGATGCCACGTAACATGACCTGGATCATTTGCTTCTTTTGTAAAGAAGGTCGCATTCCAACACAAAATATTAGGCCCAAGAACATCTTCCACCGCGTCTAAAATTCCCGGATTTGAAACCATTTCGTAAATCCAGGTAAGCACCAGATGCATTTTGGTTTTTATCTGATTGCGGATATTGCCGGGCTGGCTAGATTCAAAAGCTTCAAGCGACCGGCGATAGCCTTGAGCTTTTTCTACGCTCATGACCCGGACAGGGAAATGAAAGCCATTCCGTTTATACGCCTCGACCTCGACATCACTCAATATTTTAGGCATTTTTCTTCCTTCAATTTCACCGCTACCATACGTTGACATAAATCTGTGGGTCAATCGTACATTACCTGCATAAAGGCCGTTGAACGAGCCTCAACATAGGCGTAGGGTCCCGCGATTATTAATCTTCAGAACCTGGTTTGGAGACCTACCATGTCGCTTCTCGCTCAACGCCTAGGACGAATCAAGCCATCGCCAACTATTGCTATAAATACTAAGGCTAATGACCTTAAACGGGCAGGGCATAATGTAATTAGCCTTGCTGCCGGGGAGCCAGATTTCGACACGCCAGAGCATATCAAACAGGCGGCAATCGACGCGTTAGCCCGTGGCGACACAAAATATCCGCCGCCGGCTGGCATCCCCGAGCTACGCGAGGCGATTTCGGCCAAGTTTAAACGTGATAACAGCCTGGATTATTCTATTGATGAGATTTGCGTCACCGTTGGAGGCAAGCAGGTTATTTTCAATGCCATGATGGCGACATTTAGTGCCGGTGACGAAGTCATAATTCCAGCTCCCTACTGGGTCAGCTACACCGATATAGTTTTGCTCTGTGACGGCGAACCGGTGGTAGTCGATTGTGGTCTGGAAGATAATTTCAAGATAACACCGGAGAAGCTTGAAAAGGCAATCACACCGAGAACCAAATGGCTAATGCTCAATAGTCCGTCGAACCCTACAGGTGCAGCCTATTCTGCCGACGACTTGAAGGCGCTTGCGGAGGTGCTCGCCAAACACCCGAATATCATGGTATTCACTGATGATATCTATGAACACATTATCTATGACGGCTTCAAGTTCGCTACCATTGTTCAGGTCGCGCCAGAGCTGAAGAGACGTACATTAATTCTAAATGGGTGTTCCAAAGGTTACAGCATGACCGGCTGGCGAGTCGGATATGGCAGCGGACCGGCCGAACTTATCAGTGCCATGAATATGGTGCAGTCCCAGGCTTGCACCGGGACCTCGATCATCAGCCAATGGGCTGCGGTGACGGCACTTGAAGGAGATCAAGGCTTTCTCAAGGGCTGGGTCGATATCTTTAAGGAAAGGCGCGATATCGTCGTTTCTATGCTCAACCAAGCACCTGGGCTCGACTGCCCAACGCCGGAAGGCGCCTTCTACGTCTACCCATCGGTGGCCGGCTGCGTTGGCAAGAAAACGCCGGACGGCAATGTGATTAAGAATGACGAGGATTTCTGCAGCTATATTCTGGAGACCGAAGGCGTCGGCATTGTCCATGGCGCCGCATTCGGACTGGAACCATTCTTTAGACTTTCCTACGCCGCAGCAACCGACGTCGTGGAAGATTGCTGCGCCCGCATCCAACGGGCTTGCGCAAACCTAACCTGAGGCTATAGCTTTTTGATAGTTTTATTGAAGGTATGTTAAAATTTTTAGTACCCTTTTTACTTGTCACCCTTCCATATTTTGGAACCATGGAAAATTAAGAGCAAAAGACACTAAACTTCACGAAGTATCCCTAAATTATCGCAATGCGATTTCTCAGCGTAGCACAATCCAAGAAAGCCGTGGAGATTAGGGCAAGGTGCAGGCTGACTTGCCACAATAGGAACTTTTTGACTTTATCGAGAATAATTCGATCTCGAAAGCATGGAATTGGTGCTCTTAAAATAGGAATTCGACTATTTAGCGGAGTTATTATGCCAAGCCGCAGATATTATTATCTCGTAACACGAAGCTGCGACAGAATAGAATAAGAGCAAAATGAAGCGCGCAGTATTCCGTCACAAGCCGTTTCGTGAGAGAAATAAACGAAAATACAAAACTAAAAGGAATAAAAACATTGGATATCGCATCAACCGCGAAGAAACTAATCGAAGCTCGTAAAGCGGATAGTATCATCACTTTGGACGAGTACCCAGCAAACGTCGAGGAGGCCTACGAAGTGCAACGTGCGGTTGCGAGCGGGTATGGTGAAAAAATAATAGGCTGGAAAGCGGCCTTCACCGCAGACGCCGCAATGGAAATGATGAAGACCGACGAGCCCGCCTACGGCCCCTTATTCGAAAACGCTACGTTCGAATGCTGTGAAATAATGAAATCACCAGAATATTGTTTGCGCCGAATTGAGTGTGAATACGCCTTTAAAATGGGCGCTACATTCGTCCCTCGAGCTGAAGAATATACCACCGCCGATGTTACAGAAGCTGTCGCCTCCGTGCATCCAGCTATCGAAGTAGTTCATGTTCGCGTCGATGGTGCGCTTGGTGTCGGCGCTCGAGCAGTAATTGCAGACCATTGCGGTAACTACGCCTTCGTCACTGGCACCGGCAAAAAAGACTGGCACACACTCGATATCATCAACCAACCGATTTCACTTACTGTTGACGGAGAGCAGGCTGTATCAGGGAGTGGCAAAAACGTACTCGGTCACCCGGTCACTTCGCTTGTGTGGTTGGTTAATCGGCTTTCACACGACGGCATTATCCTTGAGGAAGACCAGTTTATTACGACGGGAAGCTGCACAGGCATGCACCCGGTCCCGCAAAATTGCGAACTCGCTGCTGATTTCGGCCCATTGGGACAATGTTTGCTTACCTGCAGCGCTTAATGTCTGCATACTGCCTACAACAGTTATTTTCTTTACTGGTTGGGGTGACCGTTTTTGTTGCCCCAGCACTCGCAGCAGAGAGAGAAACTTGGTCGAAACTAATGAGCAAAAGCGAAATAGCTCGCGATCTCGGTGATTTAACGAAATCACAAGGCTTTTTGGAGAAAGCGTTGAAGGATGCGCCTCCAGGGATTCCGGCTGCCATCAATAACGCCCAATTGGCGGAAATTCTTATTCTCAAGGGGCAACATGGAAAAGCGAGAGAAGCGGCAAAACGAGGACTAGCATTTTCCGATGAGATCAGCCCATTGCCGCAACTAAGGGGACAATTACTCGAAGCCTCTGCCCATGCCCTATATAAGACCGGGGGTGATGCAGATGAAATTTCCCGCCAGGAAAGTTGGGCTCGAAAGATTCGCCAAGACCGGAATAGTCCACTGATTCCTCGGTATAGGGATTATGGATTGCGACACGCGCAAACGGGTTTCGTATTTCCCGCCCATCTCGGTAAGTTTAAACGGGTCAACGCGAAACAGGCTGGGAAAAATACGCGCCATGTACAAGCCAAATACGCCGCTTGGCTAGGAAAGAGCGCTGTTTTTGCCAATATCGTCATCTATACTAAAGGCGATGAACCCTTACGCCATCTATTCGATCAGGTGCGTGCAATGACCAGACACCACCTCAAAAATGCCAAACGTCTCACCAAGGGCGATTATAAGGTGGCAAAAACTGCGGGGATGAAGGGTCTGGAAGTACAGTGGCTGATTGCCAAGCCTAGTAATAAGAACCACCTGTGGCACGGGCTTTATTTCATGGAGCGGAAAAACACTATTATCCAACTACGAGGCCGGGCATTAGCAAAGGAAGCCAAACGCGCGGCAAATTTTATTGACGATTTAGTTCGGTCCTTTGAATGGGGACAGACGGCAAATAATTAGACCTACTTACAACCGTCATAATGGGGAGAAAAACTATGGTCAACGCCAATAAAGCTGCAGAGATTTTAGTAGCAGCGCATCTCAACAACGAGCTACTAGATGATATTCCGGATGATTGCAAAGCGTCCTCACCTGAAGAAGCGCTGTTGATACAGGAAGTGATGCTGAAACACCCGGACCTGACTTATGTAGGCTGGAAGGTCGCTCTTACTAATAAAGCGTTGCAAGAGAAGGCCGGCGTAACCGAGCCAGCATACGGCCCAATTTTCGCCGAATTCGTCCAAGAATCAGGTCATGTATATGAAGCTGGCATGCCGACTGTTGGTGGCATCGAGTGTGAGTTTGCCGTCATTCTAGGCAAAGACTTACCGTTATCCAATGCACCCTACACAATGGAACAAGGGGCCGACGCCATCGCAACCATGCACCCTGCTATCGAGGTGACTGGCATGCGGTTCAAAACCCGGCCCGACCTCGGGCGCCCGGGGTCGACTATGGATTTCGCCGGCAATTACTCTTTTGTCTTTGCCGAAGGCATGGCAGACTGGCGAAAGTTTGATCTACCAAATCATAGGGTAAAACACATAGTTAACGGCGAGGTGATCAAAGAATCTACCGGGGCTCATGTGCTCGATAATCCGCTTAACTCTATATGTTGGCTCGCAAACAAGCTCGCGGCACGCGGCATGGAACTAAAAGCGGGTGACTGGATCAGCACTGGCGCCGCTACAGGGCCAATTCCGGCCCCTGTTGGCGCAGACATTGTCGCGGATTTCGGTGAACTTGGCTCTTGGTCTTGTAAATTACCAACGCAATAATGCTCGGCTTTTACAACAGCTCACTACATAGCAATATGGCCCGATAGTCTTCCGCTTATATTCGTTTTTATCTTCACTGATCAAGGCCTTGCCTTGGACAGCGTAAGCCTATGCCATCCTCGCCTGGAAGGATGCCGGCGATGCCTTATCCCTCAAGCTAACTCCTTACGCAGCGCACACAGAAACAGGGACGCGGCTCATCATCAAAATTATACTCATGCACCGCCTCATATAGATCTACCAATTGTAGGCCTGCTTCCGTAATGCACGCCTCGATTTCTCCGGAACTATGTTCGAAAAAACCTTGGTCATTCAGGCGTAGATCGTTCACGGTATTCTTAAATAGCGTGAAAATTACCTCTCCCGACGGCCGCAACGCTGTAAAAATTAGTTTCAGGGCCGCCGTGAGGTCACGAAAATGGAATAAAATAGCCGCAGCGACGATAATGTCATACTTATTCTTTCGAGCCACCAAAAAATTAAATAGGTTCCCAGTTTCCAGGCTATCATAAACGTTCTTTTCCCTCGCTTTGCTAACCATATGAGGGGAAATATCGACACCATCCAACGAGCCTACTAAGGGCTTCATTCGCACTCCAAGACTACCAGTACCACAACCTGCATCCAGCAACCGCGTCGTCACAGGTCTACCTGATAGACATATTTTAAGGGCACGCATTAAAATATCGTGACCGTTATAAGAATCCAACACTGTTTCGTCCCAATGGTCTGCACGAATACGGTAGAAATTTCGCAGGTATGCTTCGCCGGGTCCTTCAGGCAACGGAATAGCGCCGCCGGCACCAAGCACCAATTGACTGCCGAGCTTATCATCCGGCTCCAAAGACAAATATCGGTCCATGGCTTGCCGCGCTAATTCCACTTGGCCTTCCGCAAGAAGAGCTTGACCAAGATAAAACCACACGAACGGTAAGGATGGCTGGCGTAACGTAAGATCAGTAAAAATCTCGGCTACTTCCGCATTTTTGTCTAACCGCATTGCCTGCTTCGCCAGGCATTCACAAACCACAGCAGAACTCTCCTCAAGCTTGAATGCACGACGATAAAACTCGTAAGCACGCTCCTCTTGTTTATCTTCCTCTAGCATCATCGCAAAGTTCAGCAAACAATCCGCATCAACGTCAGGCGCCTTTACTGCCAACTCAAATGCAGCGTGAGCTTCGGGCCGTCGATTAAGTTTAGTTAAAATCACAGCATAGTTTCCATGCGCGCCGGAGAAGCCTGGCTCGAGAGCAATCAATTTGTCAAAACTTTGCGCAGCACCTTCATAATTTCCTTTTTCCGAAAGACATATTGCCTGGAGGTGCAATCCTTCCGCATGTTCAGGCACTTGTTCAATGAGTCGCCGGCAGGACACGATGGCATCTTCGAGTCGCCCAATCACTTTTTCCGCTAGCGCCAATCCGTAGAGGTTTTCGGCCGTTACTTCACCGAGATCAATGGCCTTCCGGAATCCAACCACCGCCGCTTCATGCTCACCAAGTCTCTGCGACACTGCCGCGAACGCTGCTCTCAACTGAGGGTCGGCAGGGTCTAAATTGATAGCTGTTCTATAGACGTTTGCAGCCTGCTGAGACGCGCCAGAAGCCTCATAAGCTACCGCCAGGTTACCCAATATTTCCGGCTCTTTCGGAGCTAGTTCAGCAGCCACAGTGAGAGCCTTGATAGCGTCTTCTGGTCGACCTGCCTGCAATAGAACAGCCCCCAACAGATGGTGGCCATCAACTAAATTTGGCTCGCTGTCGAGCAAAGCGCGGCACGTCATTTCTGCAGCGGTGCAATCACCCGCCTCAAAATGCGCCATCGCACGATCGAATTCAGCTTCCGATCCGTCGCTCATTCCGTATTTTGCTTTTCTATCCATCTAACAAGGTGGCGTTACCATATTGAATAATGAAATACTGTTCTCTCGCAAGCAATAGTCAGATCTTTCTTAAGCCAATCCGATGACGAAATTATGAAAAACCCTGCAAGAGCGGAAGATTTTCTCGGAACAGCACACGATTACCTAAAACAAACGCTATGTGACTTGGGAAAATTAGGTTGACGTAAGACCTAACTACAAGCACTTGAAAAACGCATGAGCCGTTATAATCATAAATAAAATTCAGGAGAAATTCGATGGCCGTGAAAATTGTTAAATCCGATAAAGAATGGCAGACACAACTAACCCCAGAGCAATACCACGTTACCCGAGAGGCAGGCACCGAACGCGCTTTTACCGGCGCGTTTCACGATTGCAAAGACAAGGGCATCTATAAATGTATCTGCTGCGACCAACCTTTATTTTCCTCCGACACGAAATTCGACTCCGGCACCGGATGGCCGAGTTACACTAGCCCCATCGCCGACGAAGCGGTAGATGAGCATGAAGACAACAGTTTTTTCTCGCGACGGACCGAAGTCGTTTGCTCACGCTGTGACAGTCATTTGGGACACGTCTTTCCTGACGGGCCAGAGCCGACGGGACTTCGTTATTGCATCAATTCTGCATCGCTTGCCTTTGAGGCCGACGGCGAACCGAAAATTTAGTTACCGCTCTGCGCCCCACTCAGCCAGCACGGTTCGCACTGCCTTTGTTAGGAAAGTAAGATCCTGAGCCCCTATGACCAACGGCGGCATTAAGTAAACGAAATCACCGAAGGGCCGCACCCAAACCCCTTCAGCAACGAACCGCCGACGCATCGCATTTAAATCAGGTATACGGTCTAGTTGTACTACACCAATCGCACCTTTGACCCGGACATCAGTGACACCGGCTAAAGAGGAGCAATCGGCAAGCTCTGACGTTAATTGCCGTTCGATTAGTGCGACTTGGCCCAATCGGTCTTCTTGCTCAAATAGATCCATAGATGCGTTTGCCGCTGCGCAGGCGAGTGCATTACCCGTGTAGGTTGGCCCGTGCATGAACCCCTTACTGGGATCATCAGAAAGGAATGCGTCATAAACCCGGTCCGTTGCGACCGTTGCCGCCAACGCCATAGTTCCTCCAGTAAGTGCCTTAGAAAGCGTCATAATATCGGGGATCACATCAGCCTGTTCACAGGCAAACATGCTGCCAGTTCGCCCAAATCCTGTAGCAATTTCGTCTAAAATAAGCAGTACATCGTAGCGTCGACACGTGTCAGCAATCTTTGCTAGTATTTCGGGCGTGTGGAACTTCATGCCGCCTGCGGCTTGAACCAATGGCTCCAGTACGACCGCCGCAACGCGCGTTGCTTCTCTTTGTAGAAATGATTCCAGGCCAACAAAACCGGCTTTATCTCGTGGCAAATCCAGGACGAATTGCTCGAGAATAACACCTTTAAACAGTTTGTGCATGCCCTCCTCAGGATCGCAAACCGACATCGCCGACATGGTATCGCCGTGATAGCCGCCGCGAAAACTGATAAATTTTACCCGTCGTTTATCACCCTGATTGCGCCAATATTGAATGGCCATTTTCAAAGAAATTTCAACAGACACTGATCCAGATTCAGAGAAAAAAACGTGGTTTAAGTCACCCGGCAATAAATCAGTCAAACGTTTTGCGAGGGTTAAAACTGGCTCATGAACGAAACCGCCCAGCATCACGTGGGGCATTGAATTCAATTGTTCTGTGACTTTCTCAATTATATGAGGATGCCCATAACCATGACATGCCGTCCACCAGGAGGATGTGCCATCAACGAGATCCTTACCGTCGCTGAGCTTTATACGAACGCCGTCGGCGCTTATGGCTGCTTCAGGCAGCGGCTGGGTCTGCATTTGAGCGTACGGCAACCAAACATGCGGATACCCCGCTCTCGCCCAATCGGGCCAGTCCGCGTCACTCATTCGGAAGGACATACCTCGTAGGGCTGCAGCCCAAGGCGATCGAAAAGTGCATCATCTGCATCCACCTCCGGGTTAGGTGTCGTAAGAAGTTTTTCTCCACAGAAAATGGAATTCGCACCCGCCATAAAGCAAAGCGCTTGAGCTTCATCACTCATGTTTTCACGGCCGGCCGATAGTCTCACAAAACTCTTTGGCAACACAATACGAGCAACCGCAATAGTGCGGATGAATTCGAAGATATCGAGCTCATCATTTCCCGCAAGCGGCGTCCCATCCACCTGAACCAATAAATTGATCGGCACGCTTTCAGGATGTTCTGGCAAGTTCGCCAAGGTCATCAACATACTGGCTCGATCCTCACGCGCTTCGCCCATCCCAACTATACCGCCGGAACAAACATTCATGCCCGCCCCCCGCACATGCTCCAATGTATCCAGCCGGTCCTTATAGGTGCGTGTCGTAATGATTTCTTCATAGAATTCTTCCGACGTATCCACATTATGGTTGTAATAATCGAGACCGGCCTCGGACAAGCGATTTGCTTGAGCCTTCGTCAACATGCCAAGCGTCATGCACGTTTCCATGCCAAGCTCTTTGACCCCTTTGACCATTGCGATAATTGCATCAAGATCGCGGTCTTTTGGATTACGCCAAGCAGCCCCCATACAGAAACGCGATGCCCCTCCATCTTTAGCTTCACGCGCTTCCGACAGAACCGCCTGGACTTCCATCAACTTCTCAGCAGGTAAATCCGTGTGATAATGAGAACTCTGAGGACAATATTTGCAATCTTCCGGACACCCACCTGTTTTGATAGAAAGAAGGCGACTTTTCTGCACTTTATTAGCATCGAAAAAACGGCGGTGGGTCTGCTGCGCCTGAAACAAAAGATTGTTAAAGGGCTGAGCAAACAAAGCGATGATCTCATCTCGCGACCAGTCATGGCGTAAACCATCGGTTGGCGGTGGTACAATCGTATCGATTTCGGCAAGGCTCATTACAATTGCCTTCATAGTTAATATTTATTAGGTGACGATTTAATGCATATTCGTGAAGCTGGAGCCTAAAGTCAAACACGCGATTGACAGGTGCGGTCTGGAAATCACACATTCAGCAAAGTTGTTTTGGAGTTAAGCTGTGAAATCTTTAGACGATTACTGCCAAGGAAAACTTGATGACATGGAGACCCGTAAATTGCGGCGTACTCTCATCGATACCTACCGCTATGCGCCCGCAAAAGCGCGTCGTAATGGGAAGGAGATGATTTCTTTTTCCTGTAATGATTATCTCAGCCTTTCACACCACCCTGACGTCATCCAAGCAGCCCAGGAGGCCGCCACACGCTACGGAGTAGGATCCGGCGCATCCCGACTAGTTACCGGTAACACGCCGCTCTATAGTGAATTAGAACAGAAAATTGCCAACTTTAAAGGCACCGACGATGCTATAGTGTTTGGCAGTGGCTACCTCACCAATCTTGGCGCAATACCCTGCCTTGTAGGCAAAGATGATCTAGTTATCGCCGATGAGCTTTGTCACGCTTGTCTTTATGCAGGCGCTCAGCTGAGCCGGTCGACCTTCACAACCTTTCATCACAATGATTTGGATGAATTGGAAGACCTATTGAAAATCAAGCGTCCAAATCACAGAAAATGCATGGTTCTAGTGGACGGCGTTTACAGTATGGATGGCGACCGCGCACCGATTAAGGGTATTTCGCTTTTGGCAAAAAAATATGATGCGTGGCTATTGGTCGACGATGCGCATGGCCTGGGCGTAGTTGCCGAAGGAAAAGGAAGCACTTACGTGGAGGGCTACCAAATGCCAGTACCATTGCAAATGGGTACCCTCTCCAAAGCTATAGGTGGCTATGGCGGCTATCTCTGTGCTTCACAACCGGTCATCGACTTTATCCGAACACGCGCTCGAAGTTTCATTTACACAACAGGACTACCTCCCGCAACACTGGCGGCAGCTATCGTATCTTTAGATTTAATCGCCAACGACAAAGAGCTTGTCGCTAGGCCAATCCGCCACGCAAAGCTTTTCACCGATGCACTCCGCTTGCCAGAACCCGAAAGCTGCATCGTACCGGTGATCCTAGGCGCTGCAGAAACATCACTCGAGGCGGGCGAAGCACTCGAAAAAAAGGGGTTTATAGTCACCCCTATCCGTCCGCCCACCGTCGCCGAGGGCACATCGCGACTGCGAGTCACATTCACCGCAGAGCACGAAGAAGCCGACATTCTGCGCTTAGCAGAAGCTGTTCGGCCCTTCCTCCCGGAAAAACCTATCAATCAATTCTCGTGAAACCGCTCTTCATCACCGCCACCGGTACTGGCATCGGCAAAACAATCGTTACGACGATACTCGCTTGGCAAGCAAAACAAGCGGGTAAATCCGTACGCGCACTAAAGCCAGTTATAAGCGGATTTACAGAAGACACGTATGATGAGAGCGATACAGCACTCATCCTGAGGAGCCTCAATCTTGAAGAAACCGAAGATGCTATCAACAATATTTCACCATGGCGCTACGAAGCACCTTTGGCGCCTGATATGGCCGCCGCAAGAGAGAACGCAGTGCTCGACTTTGAAAAGCTGATTTCCTTCTGTAAAGAAGCTGTCGAAGGGCCTGACGATATCGTGCTCATCGAGGGGGTCGGCGGGTTGATGGTTCCTCTTACCGAAACTAGGACCGTCCTCGATTGGATTAAGTCATTAAACTGCTCTTCACTATTGGTCAGCGGATCTTATCTTGGCACCATCAGTCATACACTGACCGCCATGGAAACTGCAGAAAAGTATGATCTTCCAATAAAGGCAATAATCATCAGCGAATCCGAAGAGAGCCCTGTGCCTGTCGCCGAAACAGCCGCAGTAATAGGGCGTTTCCTCCCGGGCACCCCGGTATTAGAGTTGCCCCGCTTACCAGACCGGCTCGAACAATGGCGATACGCGCCGGGCTTGTTAACAAGAATGCTTTAACGAGGAAAATTATCAATGGGTATCGAATTGGGATCCGACAACACACGACCGGAGCCAGATGAGCTTCTGGTCGAGATCGCCGATTATATTTGCGACTTTCCCGCTGACGGCGCGTTGGCGCGTGAGACAGCGCATCTTTGCCTGTTTGATACGCTGGGCTGTGGATTTGCCGCACTCGACCACCCGGTGTGCCAAAAAATGCTCGGCCCTGCCATGGAAGGCATGTCGCCGCCGATGGGAGCACGTGTGCCTGGCACCAAATATGTCCTAGACCCAGTAACCGCTGCCTTTAACATTGGCACTCTCAACCGCTGGCTAGATTTTAACGACGCCTATTTCGGTAAAGAAGGAGGTCACCCATCAGACAACCTTTGCGGTATCCTTGCTGCCGCCGACACACTCTCCCAACAAAGATGCGAGCGCGGAGAAACACCGCTTACCATGGCTAATGTTTTAACTGGCATGATCAAGGCCCATGAAGTTCAGGGCAACATTGCCCAGATGAATGCATACAATTGGTACGGCCTCGATAATGAAAACTTGACCAAAATTGCCACCGCTGCTGTGACTACGCACATGCTAGGAGGCAGCCACACGCAAATCGTTAATGCAGTATCAAACGCTTTTTGTGACGGGCCGGCTCTGAGGGCCTATCGCCACGCGCCCAATACGGGTTGGCGAAAAAGCTGGGCGGCTGCCGACGCTAGTGCCCGTGGCCTTTGGCATGCCCAATTAGCCGTCAAGGGGGAGATGGGCTACCCGAGCATCCTAACCACAAAAACCAATGGGTTTTACGACGCCTATTTCGGCGGCAACGAATTCGAATTCATTCGCCCTTTCGCCAGCCACATCATGGAAAATGTTCAGTTCAAGTGCTGGCCAGCAGAATTCCATTCGCAAACAGCAATCGAAAATGCGGTGCAGCTCCACGAAGAAGCACTAAGTCGAATGGATGAAATAGAACGCATTGAGCTGGTGGCCCACCGCCATGGTCTCAATCAGATCGATAAAAAAGGCCCACTCTACAACCCCGCCGATCGCGACCATTGCCTGCAATATATTGTCGCTATCGCGCTTTTGCATGGTGGCCTAATTTCGGCACATTACGAAGACGATGTAGCATCTGATTCACGCATCGATCCGCTACGCGAGAAAATGGTAACGCGCGAAGATAAAACCTATACCGAGCGATTCTACAATCCGGAAGACACCGCGAACTGCAACGCAATGCAAATATTCTACAAAGACGGGTCTTCCAGCGCGTTTACAGAAACCGAATACCCGCTCGGCCACCCTAACCGACGTGCCGAAGGAAAGCCAGTATTGGCAACAAAGCTCCTTCACAATTTAGAGGGGCGTCTTGGGGCAGAAAAAGAAGCACAAGTGCTCGAGCTATTCGAGAATCAGCATACTCTAGAAAACCTTGCAGTAGATAAGTTTATGTCTTTGTTATCCTTGAATTAAAATGAGATCTGGAAGAGTGATCATGGAAGTCATACCCTCAGGTGGCACACACGGCGCGGAAATCAGGGGCGTCGATCTGAGCGAACCAATAGACGATGTCATATTCGAGGCTATCATGGAGGCGTTTCACGCTCATTCGGTTGTCGTATTCCGCAACCAATGTCTAAGCGAGCAGGACCACGTAGACTTTGCCTCCCGTATCGGTGAGATTGATAATGACGTCTATGGCCATTTTTCCCATCCTGATCACAATGAAATTATTATCCTTTCCAACATCCTAGATGACGATGGCAACCCCATCGGCGTCCAAGAGGCTGGTCTTTTTTGGCACACGGATCTCGCCTACACCCAAACCCCGAGCCGGGCATCGCTTCTCTATTCCTTTGAAATTCCGGTGGCTGACGACGGCACGGTGTTAGGGGACACACTCTTTTCCAATACGGCGGCGGCCTTTGACGGACTTCCTGATAACATCAAATCACGTATCCAAGGCAAAACCATCACTAACCGTCACGCCTACGCCTATTTTAAAAGCGGTCATGGGGAACAATTCAAAAAATCCGCGGATGCCCTGCATGATGTTATCCACCCGCTTGTCATCAAGCACCCTTTCACTGGTCGTAAAATACTCTTTTGTAATGAGGCCATGACTGTTTGTATTAATGAGCTGACAGAAACAGAAAGCGAACAACTGTTGGGCTTCCTAGTGGAACATGTCAAAAAGCCAGAATTCGTATACCGTCATAAATGGCAGGTAGGAGACCTATTAATGTGGGACAACTTCCCCACCCAACATTCCGTCGACCATAATTTCAAACTGCCTCTACGGCGGCGAATGCAACGAATCACCGTACGCGGGTCTGTACCGCGATCAGCGTAAAGATTATTCCGCTGCTGCTTGAACGTAGTACCCACCGACCACGCCCTTCGCCTTCAAAGCCTCGACTTCGGCTTTCGAATAGCCGATTTCTTCGAGAATTTCATCGTTATTCTCCCCCAAATGCGGACTGTGTGTTAGGCGGTGACCGTCTTCGGGCAAGGGTTGCCCTGCGATGGTCGCCATAGGCAGTTGGCCTAGCGTATCGTTTTCGATCCAATGAACCGCGTTCATAGCAATTACCTGGGGGTCATCAAACAAATCATGATGAGTATGAACTTTGGCATTTAACACATCGATGCCGTCCAGCCCTTTATTCCATTCTTCACTGGTTTTAGTCTCAATAATTGGACGGATCACCGATAGTAATTCCTCTCGATATTTCACACGGTCTAGTGCGGCGACAAACCTCGGATCGTTGATCCACTCCTCTTTCCCAATTAGCTTGCAAAGCGCTACAAAGTGCGAATCACGTCGAGCATTGATGCTCATATAACCGTCTTTGGTTTTGAAACAGCCAACCGGCATACCGATCGGCTCGGCATCTCCATCTTGAAGGTATGACTCCATCATCGCCGCCTCCTGGAAGGTCAACGATGCTTCCAAAAGGCTGGTACGAATATGCTTGCCCTTACCTTTCATCGCCCTGCGATAGAGAGCAGCAGAGACGGCCTGAAAGCAATAGAGTCCCGCACCGAAGTCAATAGTCAGCATATTCATCCGCTGGGGCATACCGGTGGCATCCCGGTTAATCGACATCATGCCTGTATAGGCCTGCATGACCGAGTCAGTTGCAGGCAAATCTCGTCGCGGCCCTTCATTGCCGAATCCCGTGACGGATAGGTAGATTACCTTGGGGTTAACCTTTATCACGCTGTCATAGTCAAGGTCGAACTTGTCGATCTTACCAACCCTATAATTTTGTAAAATTACGTCGGCTTCGGTAGCCAGTTTTTGTGCAATCTCGATGCCCTCATCGGATTTAAGGTCTACACCAATGGAGCGCTTCCCGCGATGGACCACAACAGAATGTGCTGTATGATCACCCTTATGCTTACCCAATTGACGGCTCCAGCAACCAGTTCCCGGGGGTTCCAGCTTGATTACGTCCGCACCATTACGCGCTAGCATCATACCACAATACGGTGCTGCCACCCCCTGCGATAAATCTAGAACCTTTACACCTTCAAACGCGAGATCGTCGGTCATTTTTATTTCCTCCAAGCCTAACGAATTTCAACGCGACTATAACTCCTCGGCATGGCAAGGTCACGACAGGGCAATTACTAAGCCTACACTCGATCGTATTCAGAGCTGTACATATAAAAAAGATTTGTCTGGAGCCAACACCAGCTCTGCGGCGATTGAGTGATGTGGGGTAATCGCTATGTGGTGCATCATTGCGATTCTTTCGATGTGGGCAAATTTCTATTTTTACATCGTGTCAGACTTTCCGTTGAGCCTGTCACCCTTTAGGATGAAATCGCTTTAAGTAAGATCAACTTTGGAAATTTAATAATGGCTACCAAACTCAGCAAAACGCAAATGGAGCAGTACAACGAAGAAGGCTTTACGCTTGTTGAAAGTGCATTACCCCCCAATATGCTTTCGGAGATGCTGCGGCTAACTGACGAAGTGGTGGAAGGGGCGAGTGGTTTAGCCGATGATGATGATCGCTATGACCTAGAAGAAACCCACACCCCTGATAAGCCGAGAGTTAGACGCCTAAAATCGCCTTTCGAACATTGGCCGTTCTTCAACGATTTCCTTCGAAGCCCCGAAGTGCTTGACATCATTGAACCGCTGATGGGACCAAACATTCGACTTTATAATAATAAGATGAATATGAAGGCTCCAGGCTACGGTGCTGCAGTAGAATGGCACCAAGACTGGGCATTTTACCCTCATACTAATGATGTGGGCTGCGCGGTAGGAATCTATTTGGATGATGTAGCAGAAGACAATGGCCCAATGATGATTATTCCAAGGTCGCATAAAGGACCTATTATCGATCATAATTCCAAAGGCTTCTTCTGTGGCGCCATTGACCCGATTAAATCGCCACTCGATTATGATAGCGCCATACCGCTTATGGGCCCAGCAGGAACCATGACCATCCATCATGTCCGCACGATCCATGGCTCAGCATTAAATCATTCCCAAAAGCCACGACGTCTGTTACTGCAGGGATATTTTGCCGCTGATGCTTGGCCGATTCGAGGCTTTAGGCCCGGTCAGACGCTAGATGACTTTAATGCATTAGTAGTTCGCGGTGAGCCCACTTTAGAACCACGTTTAGCAAATGTTCCAGTACGCATGCCCTATCCGGAAGCACCCCATCAAGGCTCGATATACGAAAATCAGCACATTTTGGAGAACCGGTTTTTCGAGTCTGTTGGAGAGCACAAAGACATCACTGCTGAGCCGGCTTAGACACCTCGGTCAGACGGGGATGGAAAAATGATTGGAATTACCGAACCGAGAAGGTACCCAGCCGTACAAATTGCCAATCCATAAAGATTGACACCAAGGTCATCTGCATATTTACCGATGCCAACATTGAACGTAGCTGAAATAATCGTCATGCCCGTCACACTCTGCAAAGTGAGTAGAACTCCAAACACCAATCCAGGCCAGAAGGCCAAGTGAAAGCTGAGACTACCCGCAGAGCTAATCCACGATAGCAAGAAAATCGGCGCCAAACCCATTACCATTGTGCCACTGATCGTCGTCGCCGCAATTATTGCCGGTCCCAAATTATCTCCCAGATGAATACTCAGCAGTGGCAAATTGCCGAATAACGCAAGAGCTACCATTAAAAAGCGCCCGCGCAACGCATGGCCTTCAGTTGCAACTGCATAATCGTTATTCCAATCGCGCGCGCCCAGTTTTGCTGCGGAAGCAAAAGTAGAATCAAGCGTCGAGCCTGCACTGGTCAACATAATCGTATTAAAGACCAACAACATTGGTAAGCCAAACGCACCGGGAACAGCCACAACAGCGGGACCTTCTAACCCTTGTGAACGGGAAAATAGGCCTACCAAGGAAAATAATAAAATAAAGCCGCCGGCCACCAATCCCGCAAGAACAAACCCTTTAACCATCCTGCTAGGATTAGTGATAAAGGCCCGGTCTGTCATAACAGGGTCATGAAACCCATAACTAAGAGACTGCACCAGCGCCAAACATAGAAAGGTGGAGCCGGCCATCATCGTAGAGTCACTAACTTCAGGAAAACCCTTCATAACTAACCCTGGCCCGACAGTCACCAGCACCAAAACCAACAGGACAGCAGCTAGGACCATCTGCGCACCATCAGTAAGTAGACTTGACCGAAGCCCTCCACGCCAGGAGTAGAATACGGTAAAAGCTGTAATTACGCCTACAGCAATCCAGTAGCCGGAACTACCCTCCGCACCAAAGTATAAGCCTCCTACCTTGGTGTTAGACCAGATTTCGTTGAACAAACGAATGGCTATTGCCGCCAAAAAAAGCTTGGCGCAAAAAACGCCATATTTTGCGACTAGAAAGCTCGAAAGCGAAGCCCAACCTCCTCGGCTACGAATAAAATAGATTGTGACACCAACAACAACGAAACATAAATAATATGCCGCATAACCCAAACCGCCTAGCCAACCGTAGTCCGCGCTGAGGTTTGCCGCATTGGAAATTGATTTCGCAAATATCCAGGTGATGGCAGCACTGGCCACCAATAATAGTAAACCCGGTTCAGAACCACCTTTGCCCTCACCATTAAAAAATTGTACAGCACTAACGCGAGTCGGCATCATAAGCCAAATCAATACAGCGTAGCCGGCCATTACCAGCCAAGGTGCAAATGTTGCCGGCTCCATGGCGGCTTATTTCTCCCGAATCAAAGTTATTCTGCCGAGGATTGGCTGGGGCGGCAGGGATCGAACCTGCGAATCACGGGATCAAAACCCGTTGCCTTACCGCTTGGCTACGCCCCAATCGAATGCGGAAGATAAAAGCGATTTGCATTAGGAGCAAGCATCATCGATAGGAATCTATGAATTATGATTCAAGAAAGATTACTGCATCGCAACCGTAATTTGTATTTTTGTTGGCAAAGCGCTGGCTGTTTCCAGGCGATCAAGAATTTTGGAAATATACTCTTCCGATACCACCGTAGATGTTTTTCTCTCAACAACCCACATATCTGGACTTTTGTGGAATTTATTTAATACGAACAGTCTTTCTGATATCGACATTGAGCTTTGAATACCTACCGCGTTTTCCAGAGGGGGCTAGTAACTAAAATGAGCCACAACGGCCAAAATTGGGCCAACTGGCGTCCTACACCACAATCGTACTAAGGTAACACCTAATAGCAATCTGTTCGTTAATCATTGCGGTTCCTGCTAAATATCGGCCCAAGGCCTTTGGGCAGAGGCCGTAACGGTAGCCTCGGACCACCAGCCGCGGCAGCGTAGAGATTTAGCTGCCTCTCTAGCCTCAATTACATCACCATAGAGCCCGAAACATGTAGCTCCACTCCCCGACATCCGCGCTAACCGGCAGCCGTCCGTTGCCCGAATTGCCTGCAATACTTCAGCTACTAAGGGACAAAGTTCTATCGCTGGTCCCTCGAGGTCGTTGCGACGGGAATTGAGAGTGGAGACCAAACCATCAACAGAATCAGGGATTGTCTCAAACCTTGACCTCTTGGAGAATTTTTGTTTGGTCCCGGCAAACACAGATGCGGTAGCCAAGGCTTCCCCAGGATTGACTAAAAGAATTGGTACCGAAGGAAAATCTGGAACAGGTTCAACCAGCTCGCCCACACCACCAACGAAACAAGGCTCACTCAAAAGGCAGGCCGGTATATCAGCTCCTAAACCCAAACCAAGTAATGTCAAATCAACCGAGTCAGGCGGAATCTCCCAAAAAACTGCCAAGGCTCGTAAAGCGGCGGCGGCATCTGCTGACCCTCCACCTAATCCGGCGGCAACGGGAAGGTTCTTGGTCAGTGTGATTTCCGCATTAGGTTTGATTTGAACCGCATCAGCCAAAAGTCTAGCGGCACGTACAATAAGATTGTCATTCCTTTCAGGTAGCGCTTCTCCAAACTTCCCTTTTACTTCCAGCCGCAAGGACCGCGAGGGTCTAACGTCAATCAAATCAGCAATTTCGCCAAAGACGAACAAGCTATCCAATTCGTGGTAACCGTCTTCCCGACGGCCAAGCACATGCAAATATAAATTTATCTTCGCTCGCGCCTTAACGGTCACCGCGTCTCCGGTTCGAACGGTCATCCGTCCTGTCCCAATATGTCAGGCTTGCCGAGGCCTTTTTTAATTTTTACTTGAATTTTACTTGCTTCTTCGTCTTCCGGCTTAAAACTTAATGCTCGGCGCCACTGAAACCTTGCCTCATGTTTCCGTCCCACGCGCCAATACGCATCTCCGAGATGATCATTGATTATTGGATCATGTGGGCGCAGCTGCACCGCTTTTTCTAGATGAGGCACAGCCCTCTTAAATTCACCCAACCTAAATAGAACCCAACCCATAGAATCTACGATATAGCCGTCATTTCGGCGTTGCGCGACTGCATTTTCGATCATTTTTTTGGCTTTTTTGAGATTCTTTTTACGCTCTACCCATGAATAACCCAGATAATTAAGGACATAGGGTTGTTCGGGTACCAACTCGAGAGCTTCTAAAAAATCTTTCTCGGCGCGATCCCATTGTTTTGATCGTTCCAATGCAATGCCACGCGAATAAAAGAGGTTCCAGTCATGTTTCTTAACGTTGGTGAGACGTTTGAAGGCTAGATCATAAATTTCAACCGCTTCTTTATACTTTTCTTTGTAGCGAAGATAATTACCCAATCTTAACAATGCGTCGAGACGTTTTGGGCGCTCCTCACCCATTTTTTTAAGTAATTGTCCAGCTTCATCCAAACGATTTCCCTCATACAAAGCATCCGCCAAGCGCAGCCGCGCGGTCCAGCCATAGTCAGATTTGGGGGATATTTTCTTGTATATTGCAACGGCGGAGTCGTGCCGTTTACGCGATAACATGATATCGCCGATTAAAATTTCCGCCAGGGGAAATTTGGGGCGAAAAATTCGAGCGAGCTGAGCATAAAGAAGCACGACATTACTGACTCGGTCCCGGGGTAAAGCGGTAGCAATATTAAATAAACCTTCAGCAAGCCCTTGAGACGGCGTCACTGCTAAAGGTGGAATTAGTTTACCTGCTTCCAGCGAGCTACGAAGAGAGCCAAACAAAATACTATTAGCATTTGCCTCCAGTTGTTTATCGATAATAGCTAAAGCTTCCGTTCCCTGGTCGAGTTTTTGTAAAATCGGCAGAGCCGCGCGCTGGATACGCATGGGCGCCGTAACAAGATTCTTGGTTTCATTCACCGAGCGGAACTGCTTCAAAGCCTCGTTTGGATTGCCAGCCACCGCGTTGATTAAACCCGCGTGCAAACGATACATCACGTTGAAACCCTTTTCCTGGCTTAAGGTATTTATCGCAATAATTGCCTCTTCGAATTTCTTCTGACCAACCAAGCTCCAGGCCTTGGCCATTGGTAAAGCCAAGCGTCCTAATCCATCAGAGTTTGCATCTTTCACTCGCAGCAAAGCGGCAGCAAAATCCCCTTTCTTAAAATCTTGAGACATCTGGACGATCAGCGCTGCTGCGTCTGAAATCCCAGCATCATCGATATCTTTCGCGAGTTTGACTGCCCGTGCTGTATGACCTGCACTCATCGCAAGGACGAAAGCATGTCTTAAAAATAGTTGATTGTCTGGCTTATCCTCACGAACGAACGCCATCATTTGGGCTGCTCGCTCTAAATCGCTCTGGCTCTCGGCAAAGCGCCCTGCCAGAAATCGGCCGAAGACTGAGACATTTGTATTTTCAACTGATGATTTAGGAATTTCAGTCATCGAACGTGGTGGCGAAAGCGCAACATCCTCATCCAAAAAATAGAAACCGATGCCGCCCGCCACTATAACGAATAGAAATAGACCAATAAGGGCACGAGATAAGGTACTATTCATCAAATAATATAAGGGGCCTTTGTGATCATTCATTCCAGGAACCTATTTGCATGAATATACGCTCTTCATAGAAATAAGGTGCCACCACCTACTGTACAAGAGCTAGCCTAAACAGTCTCAATAACGGGTCACATATTTGGATAATTCGGACCTTCACCGCCCTGCGGCGTCACCCAATTAATATTCTGTGTTGGGTCTTTTATGTCGCATGTTTTGCAGTGCACGCAGTTTTGAGCATTGATTTGTAACCGCGGATTAGCTCCATTTTCCTCCTTAATTATTTCATAGACACCTGCCGGACAATATCGTTGCTCCGGCGAGTCAAATTCAGCCAAATTATAAGCAATAGGCACAGAATCGTCTTTGAGCGTTAAATGAATTGGCTGGTCTTCTTCATGATTGGTCGCCGAAAAAGAAACATTGGTCAAGCGATCAAAAGTTATCTCACCGTCAGGTTTAGGATAATCGATTGGTGTACAGTCAGCTGCTTTTTTGAGGGTCTGATGGTCCGCATGTCCATGAGACAATGTCCATGGTGCACGGCCGCGCAATAACACCTGATCTATACCGGTATAAAGCGTCGCCGCCCATAGCCCCCATTTAAAGGCAGGCCGTACATTGCGGGCCTGTTTTAACTCGTCGTAGACCCAACTATTTTCAAAAGCCTCGGCATAAGCGATTAACTCATCAGGTCCATCGCCCTCTGTTAATGCGTGAAAAGCCGCTTCAGCCGCCAACATGCCGCCTTTCATCGCAGTGTGACTACCTTTTATTTTTGGCATATTCACTGTACCCGCCTCGCAGCCAATCAAAGCGCCACCCGGGAAAGTCAATTTTGGTAGAGATTGGAACCCGCCTTCATTTATGGCCCGCGCTCCATAGGCAATTCGCCGTCCACCCTCAAAATAAGGCCGGATTTTAGGATGGGTCTTGAACCTCTGAAATTCTTCATACGGAGATAAATAAGGGTTTTGATAATCGAGCCCGACCACGAAACCTACTGCGACTTGGTTGTCTTCCAAATGATAAAGGAACGAACCGCCATACGTATCACTCTGCAAAGGCCAACCTGCGCTATGAACAATTAAACCTTGGCGATGCTTTTCTGGATCGATTTCCCATAGCTCCTTCAGTCCGATACCGTAGGTTTGGGGTTCGGCACCATCACACAGATTGAAACTCTCAAACAACATTTTGCCTAAATGCCCACGGCACCCTTCGGCGAAAAAGGTATACTTCGCGTGCAGCTCAATGCCAGGCTGAAACATTTCACCTTGTTCACCAGAACGAGTAATGCCCATATCACCGGTTGCTACACCTCGCACAGCACCGTTATCATCGTATAAAATTTCTGCCGCAGCAAAGCCTGGGTAAATTTCTACTCCAAGGGCCTCAGCCTGGTCGCCCATCCACCGACACACATTAGCAAGGCTAACAATGTAATTACCCTTGTTATGCATAGCCGGCGGCAACATGAAGTTCGGTATACTGAATCCACTCGAGTCGGTCAGTATCATAAATTTTTCTTCAGTAACCGGACTATTCAGCGGCGCGCCCATTTCTTTCCAATTAGGAAAAAGTTCATCTAAAGCCCGTGGCTCTATGACCGCACCAGATAGAATATGTGAGCCCACCCCGGACCCTTTTTCCAAGACACAAACACTGATTTCCTTTTCTTTCTCGGCGCCCAGCTGTTTCAATCGAATCGCAGCGGACAAGCCGGCAGGGCCTGCACCAACAATTACGACGTCATATTCCATTGCATCTCTTTCCATGCCTATGTCCTGATCCGCTTCCAATTTAAAAATTTTATATATTTTATATATATCGCGTCCTCTCTATAGCAAAGCGCTGGGGTTTGCTAAATAGAAAGGGACAAACGGAGCGAATAATGGCATCGAATAAGGACCCATCTGAAAGCGACGCGTTAGTCGCCTTGCAATGGCTAAACGCCATGGGAGCTGACGAAGTGACGCTCGATGCGCCCGTTGAACGGTTCGTCGAGCCACCACCGGTGTCTGAGGCAACCCCTATCCTTAACAAATCCCCTACCGCGCCACGTCCGGCTCCGGTAGGGCCTATGCAAATCGCACCGTCTGAAGGCGCAAAAGACGCGATTGAGTCCGCCGGCGCAGCAAAAAATATTATGGACCTCAAAATAGCAGTCGAGAACTTCGAAGGCTGCGCGCTGAAATTCACTGCTACGAATACCGTTTTTGCCGATGGTAATGACGAGGCTGAAGTTATGCTTATTGGCGAAGCCCCCGGCGTAGATGAAGACCGTCTCGGTCTGCCCTTTGTCGGCGCCAGCGGCCAACTTCTGGATAAAATGTTAGCTACTATTGGTCTCAGTCGAGCGGAGAATGTTTACATCAGCAACATTCTTTTTTGGCGCCCTCCCGGAAACAGAAGCCCAACAACCGCCGAGATCGCCGATTGTATGCCCTTCGTGCAACGGCATATCGAATTGGTTAAACCTAAAGTCCTTGTATTTCTTGGTGGAACTGCCGCCAAAACCATGCTCGACACGACCGATGGCATCATGCGATTGCGCGGACGCTGGTTCAATTACGATGCAGAAGGTTTGGAAACTTCCATTCCCGCCTTGCCTATATTGCATCCGGCTTTTTTGCTGCGCCAACCTGCACAGAAGCAAGAAGCCTGGCGTGATCTATTGACGTTAAAATCAAAATTGCTCGATGAAATATAATTTGTTATGTCAGCGCTAAGATCAGGGAGTGAGCTGGAAGTCCGTCCGCAACATAAAATGCCTAAATCGGTTAAAATATCAGCTTTACGGTTCATTTACATCACTATAGTCATTGCGATTTTCAGCGCTCTTTCGCCCGCGTTTTCCCACCCTCCCTCATCCAACAAAATTTTACCGAAACCACTGACGGTAGAAGACGCTCGGCATTACCGCGAGGTGTTCAAACTGCAGCGCATTGGGAAATGGACCGAAGCGAGGAAACAGTTTAAGCTCATCGAAGATAAGTTGCTAGAGAGCCATGTTCTTTATCAGCAATACATGCATCCGACAAAATACCGGTCAAAATATCCAGAATTGCGGCGTTGGCTTGAACAATACGCGACCCACCCAGGCGCCCTGCAAATTTATAAACTTGCAAAAATTCGGCGCCTGAAAGTCACTAGTAAAATACCGCAACCAAAACTGCCTAGAATCGCAGGGGTGATATCTGAAGAGAAAATTATCGCGGGCGTAAATTCTAAACAAGTAGCTCCTTCTGACAATCTATCTTGGCGAGCCCGCCGATTGCTGCGACAGGTAGAAAGACTAGTTGCGCGGCGCAAACCCGATAATGCCCTCCAGCTCATCACCAAGAAACGGAACCGAAAAATTCTGGGCAATTACGGCATAACCCGGGCCAAGGTGGCAGTCGGAAGGGGCTTTTACCACATCGAAAAAAATCAACGCGCCTTATCGCTAGCGAACGAGGCAGCCGTTCGTGCGCCAAATGGCTTCGGTGACGCGCATTGGTGGGCCGGCCTTGCCAGCTGGCGGCTAGGTAAATTCAAAAAAGCCGCGAAATTCTTCGCTGCGTTAGCCAATGATGAAACGCAATCGATTAGCCTTCGAACTGCTGCTGGTTTTTGGGCTGCTCGGTCTTTTCTCCAATCAGCACGGCCGGAAAAGGTAAATCACTACCTAACCCTTGCCGCGCGAAGCCCAAGAACTTTCTACGGCTTGCTGGCGATGCAGCTGCTTGGTTACAGCCCTAAATTTAATTGGCTCACGCCGGCACTGCTAGAAAAAGATTCCAATACAATGCTTAAAAACCGCCGGCTTAAGCGTGCCCTCGCCCTCATTCAGGTCGGTGAACAAGTTCGTGCCGAAGCAGAGATGAAATATATACCGCTCCGCAGGACGGAAGAGAAAACCCGAATTCTCATCAATATTGCGGTACATGGAGCCTTACCAAGGTTCTCCTATAGGCTCGGCCACTCGCTGATGGATCTCGACAATCGGCCATTCGATGCCGCTCTTTATCCTGTGCCGACTTGGACACCAAAATCTGGTTTCAAACTCGATCGCGCTTTAATTTATGCGCTAATTCGCCAAGAGTCGCGATTTAGTTCGCGCGCAAGAAGCCCAATGGGCGCGATCGGTTTGATGCAGTTAATGCCCCGGACAGCTCGGTTCGTCGCCAGTCGAAAAGAATGGAATGGACGACGGTCTTCACTATTCGACCCTGTGCTTAATATAACGTTGGGGGGAAAATATATACGCCATTTGCTAAACCAAAATGCCATTAAGGGTGACTTATTGTATTTGATTGCGGCCTATAATGGCGGCCCCGGTAACTTGCGCAGATGGCAGAAGAATATCGACCATCGTTTGGACCCATTGCTGTTTATCGAGAGTATTCCTGTTCGAGAAACACGGGTTTTTATTGAGCAAGTTTTGGCAAATTACTGGATATATCGGCATCGACTTAACCAATCGACACCATCACTTGTAAAACTTGCCGCCGGCGGCTGGTCCACCTATGTCTCATTGGATCGAGGTTCCGAGGAGATTGCAAACAGTGGCCAGTAACGCTTCTTTCATTCCTGTACAGATCGCGATACTAACCATATCTGATACAAGGCGAAAAATAGATGACCAATCCGGCGACGTTCTGGAAGAAAAGATAAGGCTTGCTGGTCACAAAATGATCAGCCGCGATATTGTGCGCGACAAAGTGGACCAAATTTGCGCCAAATTGAATACATGGATTGCTGATGATCAGATCGACGTTGTGATTACTACCGGAGGTACCGGCGTAACCGGACGGGACGTGACACCGGAAGCACTGGCATCAGTCTGGGAAAAAGAAATTCCGGGATTTGGCGAATTATTCCGTTGGATCAGTTTCCAGAAAATAGCTACATCAACAATACAAAGTCGTGCCTGTGCGGGTGTCGCGGGCGGCACCTATATCTTCGCTCTACCGGGCTCTCCAAACGCCTGCAAAGACGGCTGGGACGAAATACTAATTCATCAACTGGATAACCGGCACAGGCCGTGTAATTTCGTCGAGCTAATGCCGCGCCTGCAAGAGAAATAAGGCTTATCTTTGCCGCCAGCTATCATAACTTTGCCCGTCATCCACATCAATTAATTCTTCCAATATCGCATGCCTATGGCGTGGGTCCAGATTAGATAAAGTGTCCACCAAAGCATATTCGGTGGACCATCGAACATGACTGAATAAATGGGGGATAGATCTACGACGTGCCTGACCTACGAGCCAAAACCCGCCGTCTACTGCAGGGCCAAAAACCGCATCGTGTCGGCCTAAGGTTTTGAAAGCGCACGCTACATGCGATCGCTGAATGTCTGGGATGTCGCTACCTACAATAACAACCGGCCCCTTAGGCATTATGCGGATGATCCGCGCCATTCGCTTCCCCATATCGCCACGCCCTTGATCAATCAGAGACATCCTGCAGGGCCAACGGGCACGACCGCCTGTAATCGCAAGGTGTGTCTGCCATCGCCTGTCTAACGCCAATCGCAGCACCAATGCTCGGAGTGTCCTCTTATAGAATTGCCAAGCTGGTAATTGCCCGATATCGCGCGCAAGTCGCCTTTTGACATAGCCTAACATCGGTGCCTTCGCAAAAATCACTAAATGGTTAGTCACTGTTCGTATAACCGCTTAACGCGTGTTGGCCGGATACCAATCAAATAAAGAATCAAACAGCAAAAATTACGTGCTATTCTTCGCCCATAACCGTCGGTTTTAAAGCGGTTCGCCGACGTAATCGCTTTTTTTTCGATCAACCGTAACCGCCTACGCCCCAAACGACTTACAAATTCCACATCTTCCATAATAGGGATTGATTTATAACCCCCGGCTTGTTCATAGACGGCTCGCGATATGAAAAGCGCTTGGTCCCCATAAGGAAGCGCAAACAGCCGGCATCTACATGCAACTAACCATTCAAGCAAACGGGGCATCAATCCAATGTCATTTAGGGCAAAACGAAAATATCCCGCCTTGTCGGTGTGCTCTTTCATAAAGGTATCCAACGCCCCTTCCCAACCAGTTTCGAGCGCAGTGTCTGCATGTAAAAACAAAAACCATTCTCCTTTAGCCGCCGCTGCACCGGCCTGCAACTGCACGCCACGCCCTGGCTCGGTAGCAATCAAAGTTATGCCGCATTCCTTGGCGATGTGGTGGATAGCGTCCGATGATCCACCGTCGGAAAATATGACCTCGCAGATCATAGCTAATCCATCCAGCGAGCTGATCGAAACTAGGGTCGTTTCCACATCATCCGCAACGTTTAAAGTAGGTATAATAACACTTATGCTAGCCACGTTAGTTTTCCCCTTTTGTAAGTGCCCTTTAGTAAACTCTATCCAAATCAGGCCAAAAGAACGATTTCGAATATCCTATTAATCGCAAACAGAAAATCGGTTGTCAGGTATCTTATGGAAAGGCCACAACACTATTGGCAACAAAGTAAGTTGCTTCAAGAGGTAGAAACCGCTTGTGAATATAAATGGAATGCATGAGTAAGAGCGGCGCCCGTGCACATACGTTCTACGAATCTTTAAACTCATACGCAGAAAGTTTGAAATTTATAAGCCCCGACTAAATTTAGATACGGATCTTTATAGAGATCCACAAAAGTCCAAAGATCAATAGCCTCTAATTTTCAGGAACCCAAAATTCACCGTAATAGATAATTTTATTTCAAAGGCTTAAATAACTATAGCCGATAGGTTCTTCAAAAAATGGAACACGGAACCGATTTCACGGGCCTCGCCCTAGTAGCAGCAGCAGCGACACTGTGCGGTATGGCGTTAGCGCGCCTGAAGCAACCGCCCATCGTTGGTTATATTTTGGCAGGCATAATTTTAGGTCCCTCCGGTTTTGCACTTGTTCAAGATCGATCTCTCGTGGGCCCGCTCGCGGAACTTGGAGTTCTCATGTTACTTTACTTTATCGGCATGGAGCTATCATTGCGCAGCTTCCGGCGTATTTGGAAAATCGCGGTCGGCGTTTCAATGCTGCAAATTACTGCTAGCGTCGCGATCATGCTATTGTTCCGGTTTGCGCTCGGGTGGCCCATCGAGCATGCAATCCTATTTGCTTTCGTCCTAGCGCTAAGTAGCACCGCAGTTGCAATCCGGATGCTTGAGGATGCGGATGAATTACGCACTCGCGTCGGCAAAATTGCCGTTGGCGTTTTAATCGCTCAGGATTTAGCTGTCGCACCTATGCTCCTAGTGCTGGAAAGCTTTACCCAAGAAGCCGAAGTCATCACCATGGCTGCCAAGCTTGCTCTTTCCATCGGACTGATTATTGCTGCGGTGCTCTATTTCAGCCAACGACGCGCGATAGAGCTACCTTTAGGGAAAATAGCAGTCGATAAAAAAGAACTTGTTCCCTTGGCGGCACTCACCGCCTGTTTCGGCTGTGCAGCACTCGCAGGACTATTAGGCCTATCGCCAGCGTTTGGCGCTTTTATGGCAGGCTTATTGGTGGGCAATAGCCGCCAACGTAAGCTTTTCCATGATCTTGCCAAACCCATCGAGAATATTCTTTTGATGGTTTTCTTTTTGTCAATTGGCCTTTTAATAGATTTACGGTTTTTGTGGGACAATATTGGTGTCGTTCTTGCACTTTGGCTGTTTGTGACCGTATTCAAAACCGCGCTAAATGTTGGTTTACTTCATCTATTTGGCGAACCCTGGCGGCGGGCTTTCTTGGCGAGCTTAATGCTAGCGCAAATCGGTGAATTTTCCTTTGTGCTTGGCGCTACCTCTATCGATCACGGTATCATCCAGAGTGACACACATCGGCTGATCGTTGCAATTACCGTTATGTCATTAGTTACAGGCCCAATTTGGCTTACCACGATGCGCCGTTTGCAACATCGCGCCGCTGGACGAATAGATAGTCTTAGTAGACTGCTGCGCTTTGTTTATTACCGAGAGCGACGTTTCTTTTCCGACGTTAAGCAACGTACAACTGATGGTATCAAGGACATAACCGGAAAAAGAAAAGGAGCTTTGACGAATTTAACAACAAAATTATTATCAAAAAGTAATTATTTGGCTGAAAAAAAAGCCACTCTTTCCCCAGACATTCTTCGGCCAACCAAGGGCATTGACGCACCCGACCCCTCACAGCCAAGCGAGAAACGTTCATTTCGGCCGGGCGAAGAAAGTTAGACACGCAAAGAGCGCAACCGCCGGTGCCGAAGCAAGCCAACCACGTTATTATTTGATTACTGACCTGTGCCTGCAAAATTAGATAAGGAATTAATTTTAAGCTTGTAAAACCACGTTTTCCTAAGAAATGTAAAATTATTTAATTTCAATAAAAAAACTGTAGAATAAAAAATTCCAGCGACATTTGTTAAAAGTTTTGTTAACATACATTTGCAGTAAAAAAGTTGCCTAATGCCAAATTAAGCGGCCAAATATATAAAAAGAAGCTGCACAAAGTAGGAACTTTATACTTATCGGTATTGCGCCGCCTGACTACTTGGCAAAGAGATGCGCATTGGGAGGACCGAATGCAACGCGCTGTTAATACGGTAGAGATAGCTGAGGATCTAACTAAAAACCTGGCGATATTCTCGAGCAACCTCAAATATCAAAATTTACCAGGCAACGTTGTCCTAGTTGCTAAACAATGCGTGCTAGACGGGCTTGGTGTTACACTTGCCGGATCACGTGATCCGCTGGCAGCAAAATTGATTAGTTTTGCACGTGCCGAGGGAGCATATCCGCAATCCACAGTTTTGGGATTTGGCGATCGTTTGTCTCCCACTCAAGCGGCCTTGGTAAACGGATCAGCCGCACAAGCCCTCGATTATGATGATGTTTTACGGCCCATACTTGGACACCCGACAGCAGCTATCTTACCCGTCGTCCTGGCATTAGGTGAGAAACTTAGTGTTGGGGGTAAAGGTGTAATCACTGCATTCGTTGCGGGTGTCGAAATTGCTGCGCGCGTTGGCGCCATGATGGGCGAAAAACACTACGAAAAAGGCTGGCATGCTACCGGCACCGTGGGTACATTCGGCGCCGCAGCAGCAGCAGCACATATGATGCAGCTCGACGCGGAAACAACCGCACAATGTTTCGGGATAGCGGCGACCCAAGCGGCTGGCCTTAGAAGTATGTTTGGCACCGAATGCAAACCACTACATGCGGGCAAGGCCGCGATGAATGGCATTATTGCCGCCGAGTTAGCTTCGCGAGGTTTTACGACACGCTCTGATACACTCGAATGCAGACTGGGATTTGCTGATACTCAAACCGATAGCTATAAGCCTAAACAAGCGCTTGAGGGTCTTGGCGAATTATTTCATACATTAGATGTAAAATTTAAATATCACGCGTCTTGCTTCGGCACTCACGCGATGCTCGATGCCCTCTCTGTAATCAAGAGTAACCCCGCCTATAACCAAGAAAATGTTGAACGTGTAGAGTTGCGTGTCCCGATCTCATCTCTCGATGTGTGTAATATTCTGGAACCTATTACGGGCCATGAGAGCAAGTTCAGCTATCGCTTCAATGCAGCTCTATCGCTTTTGAATGAAGAAACAAGCAGCCTACAAAGCTATAGCAATGAAATGACACAACGCGCGGATGTTATCGCTATGCGCGATAAGGTTTCGGTAACATCAGCAAAAAATCTCGATCGTTATGCAACCGACGTATTCGTTTACCTCGGCAAAAAGACAGTAATCACCGAACACGGTGACATGGGGCCGCCTGTTGAAGATTTCGGAACCCAGGGTGAGAAATTAGAGCGCAAATTCCGTGCCCTAGCAGAACCACTAATTGGCCATTCGAACACGAACCATGTTATTGATTCAATTTGGTCGCTGGAATGTCAGCCCGGCGTTGAACCAGCACTATCCGGTTTAGCCATAGCTTAATTTGCTTACCACACGATTGTGGCAAAACGACGGACCCATGCCAGATTTTAGCCGAGAATTTGCGATTGGCTCCACTGTCGCCGGACTTGATGAAGCTGGACGCGGCCCCTGGGCAGGTCCGGTCGTCGCCGGCGCTGTTATTCTCAACTACGACCGCATTCCAGAGGAATTAATAAGGGGATTAGACGATTCTAAAAAATTGTCTGCCAAAAAACGCTAGGCCTTTTTTGCGGCACTGCCATTGTGCGCATCCGTTGGGGTTGGGCAAGCTGACGTGGCAGAGATCGACAAAATCAATATTCTTCAGGCTACTATGTTAGCGATGTGCCGCGCTTACCAGAATATCGGTAGGATGGCAGACGTCGCATTAGTGGACGGTAATCATGCGCCGAATCTACCGTGTACTGTCGAAACCATGATCAAAGGTGATGCAAAATCCTTATCTATCGCTTCTGCTTCAATTATCGCAAAAGTCACAAGGGACCGACTGATGCAGAATCTCGCACGGGAATTCCCGGGATATGGCTGGGAACGCAATGCCGGTTATGGTACTGCTGAACATAAACAAGCATTGGAAAGACTCGGCGTGACCACACACCATCGCAAATCTTTTAACCCAATCTCAGCAATATTAAATAAATTCTAATCCCAAACACTATATATAGTATAAGTATAAGCATGACATACCTAGTTTATATCTGGTAAATTTATTAGTATTGATAATTTTTATTTGTCTTATTACTTTTAAGTCCTCACAGGGATATAAAAATGACGAATAAAAAGAAAAACTTTCCTAAAGACAAAATCGATTCGACTATAATTTCAGGTGACAGTATTTCGGTTATGTCCGAATTACCGCCAAAATCAGTCGATATGGTATTTGCAGACCCTCCATACAATTTACAGCTAGAAGGCGAATTGCACCGGCCAAACAACACAAAGGTCGATGGAGTAAACAATGATTGGGATAAAGTTGGCAGCTTCTCAGACTATGATAGTTTTACCCGCGCTTGGCTCGCGGGCGCGAGAAGGTTGCTGAAAGACGATGGTACATTATGGGTCATCGGCACTTATCACAATATCTATCGGGTCGGCGCTATTCTTCAGGATATGGATTTCTGGTTCTTGAACGACGTAGTTTGGGTCAAATCAAACCCGATGCCGAACTTTCGCGGCACCCGTTTTACCAACGCCCATGAAACATTATTGTGGACGGCAAAGTCCAAGACTAGCAAGTACACCTTCAATTACGAAGCCATGAAAGGACTAAATGAAGATTTGCAAATGCGTAGCGACTGGCTCATCCCGCTATGTACCGGGCCCGAAAGATTGCGAGACAATACGGGAACAAAGGTTCATCCAACACAAAAACCGGAGGCCCTAATCTATCGAACTATCTTAGCCGCAACAAACCCGGGCGATATAGTACTTGATCCTTTCTTCGGCACGGGCACCACGGGCGCCGTCGCTAAAAAACTTGGTAGGCTCTATATTGGCATTGAACGTGACCCAAACTATGTGCAAGCCGCAACCCAACGATTGGCCGACATTCCTCCACCGTGCGACCTTACCCTTGTGGATACCCCCTCGAAGCGACGTCAGCCGCGCATTCCGTTTGGATGGCTCGTAGAACGCGGCCTGCTTTGCGCAGGCGATATTCTGGTTAGCCCGTGTAAGCGTCATAGCGCCAAAGTTCGAGCGGATGGTACCGTCATCTCCTCCACACACCGAGGGTCAATCCACCAGGTTGGCGCTGCGGTCCAAGGCGCACCGAGCTGCAACGGCTGGACCTTTTGGTGCATGAATGTGGAAGGAAAAAACATCCCTATTGATTCGTTGCGCCAACAATTACGAGCACAGCTTAACTGATGCATACTTAAGACGCTCTTATGGCATGGGCTATTGCTTTCTTCATAACAGACGGCAAGGCATGATCACTAAATGAATTTGGCAAGCACCACAAACACCCCTGCGGCGCAGCCTGATTGGAGCATGCAATAGCGACCCTCAATTCAAGATGAAAATGAGTAAAAGTATGTCGTATATGGCCCGCTAGCATCTGTAATGGCGACGAAACTATTGGCGCCACCTTAAATGCATCGTCTATACTCGGCCAATCGCCTTCGACCCACTCGGTTCCGGGGATTTCCATCATACCGCCTAAAAGCCCCGTTTCTAATCGACGACGTAGCAGTACTGCCCCATCGTCTCGCTCTAACCAAATTGCTATCCCCCGACGCGTAGGCTTCTCCGGCTTCGGCTGACGACGAGGCAACTCGCCGGCAATTTTTTCTCCATCACACAAACTTTCCAGTGGACAGCGCATACATTTAGGCTTCCGCGCAGTACAAATTGTAGCACCCAGATCCATTACGGCTTGAGCATAATCTCCGGCACGCACTATCGGCGTCAGCTCTGCCGCATGCTCATAAAGAATCGGCTTAGAATCAGGTAAAGGCTCTAAAACCTTGAATATTCGCGCCATGACGCGTTCCACATTGCCATCCATAACCACAGAACGGTGCCCAAACGCTATCGCAGAAACCGCAGCAGCCGTGTAACGTCCAATACCGGGCAATTCGAGTAACTTAGCCTCACTATCTGGAAACTGACCACGGTAATCTCGTGACACAACACCAGCGCATTTATGAAGATTACGCGCACGCGCGTAATACCCCAGGCCGGCCCAAGCCTGAAGAACCTGATCCAGCTCCGCCGCAGCCAGAACATCCACGGTGGGCCAACGTTTCAAAAACTTTTTGAAATACGGCCCAACAGTGGCCACCGTAGTTTGCTGAAGCATAATTTCACTCAGCCAAACGTGATACGGGTCCGGTGTTTCGCCAGGTGCCGAACGCCATGGAAGACGGCGACGATGCCGATCATACCAGCCCAATAATAGTTCTGCGACTTGCGTTTTTTCCCGCTTCGACAACTTTTCACGTCCTATTTCTACAAAGAGATACTGACCAATACTTTTTTAAGGCATACTCACCCAAGAAGTTCTTAGAAAAAAACAGAGCAACCAGTGCCGACTAAACGATCGACCAAAAACTCTATAAAACGCCGCGCGGGCGGACCGCTTCCAATAGCAACCTTGGTACCAAAGCTGACAAGAAAGGCACTTGGCAAATACGGTTTTTCCTATGCAGGGCTAATTACCGAATGGGAAACCATTGTCGGTGCTAACATCGCGCGCGCAAGTACGCCAGAGAAACTTACATTCCCACATAATAAACGGGACTCCGGCGTTCTACGTCTGCGCGCTGAGAGCGGTGCCACCTTAGAAATTCAACATTTGGAACCGCAGATTTTGGAACGAATTAATAGCTATTTTGGATACCGCGCCGTCGCTCGTCTTCAATTAATAAACGGGCCTGTCCAGCGTAAGAGGACGCAACCCATTGCTAAACAAAAGCCGACCCGTAAAACTAAGGCGCCCCCCCCCAAAGTGACCGAACCCAAACTCAAAAATGTGCTTCAACGACTCGGGCAATCTATACAAATGCGCGAATCAGGCGGCAAAAAAAGTTAATTTTGCCCTTAGAGCGCCATCGATTTTCTAAAATATAGACATTTAGCATAATTCGCGTGCTTGCCTTGATTGCGCCATAAAAGCATCTCTATACTCGCTTTCAAAGTAAAATTATAAAAGGATCAAATGGTGGGACGCATCTTAAAATCAGCTATAATCTTTCTAGGCGTGTTCAGCGTCAGCCCATCCGTAGGGGAACCCTCTCTAACCGAGGAACGATTAAAGGATGTCGTTCTTGGTGATTCGAAAGCACCTAACACAATTATCGAATATTTTTCGCTTACCTGCGGCTCCTGCGCTCTATTTCATAATAACGTATTGCCTAAATTGAAGAAAAACTTCATTGAAACTGGGAAGGCGAAGTTCATCGGTCGAGATTTCCCGCTAAATAATCTCGCCATCTTAGGTCATTTGATGGCCCGATGCGCTCCGAAGAACCGATATTATCCTTATATCGACACCTTATTTCAAAATTTCGAACGCTGGACCAATAGTAGTGATCCCATTGCTACTCTCCGACAAATAGCTCGTTTAGGAGGCATGACCTCTGAAAGATTCGACGCCTGTCTAAAGGATGAAAAATTATTTCAGGCTATGCGAATCAGGCAAAATAAAGATTCGAAGAAATTTGCTGTTGACTCGACTCCAACAATTATTGTCAACGGTAAAAAGGTGGACGGTACATACGAAGCGATCGAGAAGGCACTGAAAGAGTAGCTCTTATCAATCATTCGTTTGGATCGGGATTACCTCTTTTGAGACTACGTCTGAGCGAACGTGCATTTTAATAGACTTCGCCTAACTGGCTTTAAATCTTTCGTCGAACCGACCGAACTTCCAATCGGCCCGGGAATGACCGGTGTTGTAGGCCCGAACGGTTGCGGCAAATCAAATATTGTAGAAGCATTACGATGGGTCATGGGCGAGAATTCCGCAAAACGCATGCGAGGAGCCGAGATGGACGATGTCATTTTCGGTGGAAGTGGAAACAGACCCGCTCGGAATATCGCCGAAGTCATCGTATCGCTTGATAATAAAGACCGCAGCGCGCCAGCACAGTTTAATAAGGAAGACGAATTGGAAATATCCCGCCGCATTGAGCGGGGCTCCGGCTCGCAATACCGCGTCAATGGATCGGACGTTCGCGCCCGAGACGTTCAGCTTTTATTCGCCGATCTAGCGAGCGGCGCCCAATCTACTGCCATGGTTAGCCAGGGCCGCGTCGGCGCACTAATCGGAGCTAAACCAGCCGAACGGCGCGCTTTAATTGAGGAGGCCGCCGGTATTACCGGGCTGCATTCGCGTCGACATGAAGCGGAACTTCGCTTAAAGGCAGCCGAAACCAATCTGGGACGCCTTGATGATGTCGTTGGCGCGTTACAAAGCCAACGTCAAGGCCTACAACGTCAAGCACGCCAAGCTAAACGTTACCGACGGTTGGTAGAGCAAATTCGAGAAAAAGAGGCAATTTTACTTCATTTGCGCTGGTTGGAGACCGAATGCGTCAAAGAAGCTGCTGCCGAGAAACTTGCAATAGCGGAGAAGACAGTTGCCGAACGCACCCAAGTGGCAGGTCTAGCAGCCAGCGAACAAGCGGAAGTGCAGGCAGCTTTGCCCGCGCTCCGTGATGCAGCGGCTAAAGCTGCCGCCGAGTTGCAGCGCTTGACCCTTGCGTCCCAACAATTAGAAAATGAAGAAGCGCGAATTTCCGCCGCCGAAGCCGAACTCACGCGCAGATTAGAGCAAATCGGTAACGACATTGAGCGCGAAAGTGCTCTGGCCTACGATGCAGACAGCGCCCTTAAACGTCTGAATGAAGAACTCGATGCTATCACGAGAGCGCAAGAGGGCGAAGCAAAGTTTATTGAGGATGCAAAAACGAACCTCGACACCGCAAAAGAGGCACTTACCACGAAAGAAGATGAACTTAGCCACCTTGCACAGGAAGTTGCGGCTACCGAAGCTCGGCGGAGCACCTTGAAAAGGCAAAGTCAGGAGCTGACGGAGCGAATGGCACGCTTGGAGGGACGGGCACGCCAGATTGAACACGAACGCGCGAGCCTGTCCCAAAAAATCAGCACTGATCTGAGGTTAAAAGAAACAGAATCAAAAATTGCTAAGGAAGAAGCGGCGCTCGCTGCTGCACGCACGTCACTGCGTAAAACGGAAGAAAATAGATCGAAACTGGAAGCGGCACTTACACAGTGTGGAAATAAGTTTACTGAAGCCAAATACGCCCAGGGGGAGATTGCCGCCGAAATCAAAGCCTTAGAAGAAACTCTGGGAGACCCTGATTCCGACCTATTCCCTCCATTGATTGATGCACTAGAGGTAACCGAAGGCTTTGAAACCGCACTCGCTGCAGCGTTAGGTGAGGACCTAACGGCTCCAATCGACGAAGCGGCCGACCGCCATTGGGCGTCATTGGCACCTCTTACCGAACCAACCGCTCTGCCAGTCGGCGCTGCGCCCTTAACAAATTATGTTAACGGCCCACCAGGCTTCGCCAGACGTCTAGCCAGTATTGGTGTTGTTGAAGATTCGGCAACAGGAATAAAATTGCGCGATAGCCTTCAGCCTGGCCAACGATTGGCATCGAAGAACGGCGGGTTCTGGAGATGGGATGGCTTTACAGTAGCTGCCGGCGTCCCGAGTGCAGCCGCTACACGTCTAAGCCAGAGAAATAGGCTAACCGCGTTAGCCGAAGAGCTAAAAGTAGCTAACACCGCTCTTAGATCTGCAGACACTGCATTCCGTAGTACAGAGCAACAACACACGCGGGCTGTTGAATCAGAAAAAGAAAACCGTCGCACGGTCGAAACAATTTTGGGTCAATTGGAGGGCGCGCGGAACGCTCACGCGAGTTTGATGAGCGAAGCCAGTGGCGCCACAAGTCGCCTGACGGCACTTGAAGAAGCAGCTCAAGAAGTAGCCAGCGATATTACAACTACACGCACCCATCAATTGGATATCACACAAACACTGTCTTCTGCCGCCGATTCTTTAGAGGCACAAGCAGCTATCGAGAAATTGAAAACCTTAGTTGCCCAACATCGCGCAGCAGAAGCTGAAAAACGCAGCCTATATGACCGAATTCAATCAGAATCTACGATCCGCAGCCAACGAGTCAGGTCGATTGAAGTAGAGGCAAAAAATTGGACAGACCGCAATACCGGTGCCGAGATACGCCTCGAAGATTTAAAAAATCGCAAAATAGAAATCCAAGCCCAAGCAAAAACATTATCTAAACGCCCTTTGGAGATTGTCGAACAACGAACACGGCTCTTGGAAATGATCGAAGAATCTGAGTCGGCCCAACAGGAAGCATCAGACAATCTAACCACCGGTGAAAATGCACAGAACCAAGCTGACCAGACCCTTAAAGCGGCAGAGGCGCAACTCGCCAAAGCACGTGAAGACCGTGTCCGTTGCGAAGGCGCTCTAGAACAAACCTATCATGATTGTGAAGCCGTAGCAGAGCGCATTCGCGAAAAGTTAAACTGTGCGCCCGAACAAGTGCTCAGCCAGGTGGGTCTGGGGGAGGATACAAAACTACCAATCCGCCAGGCAGCTGAAACCGAAATAGAAAAACTAACCCGATCACGCGATGCAATTGGGCCCGTTAATCTTCGCGCTGAGACAGAGCTCCAAGATATCGAAGAACGGATCAACTCAATGGAGATGGAGCGCGAAGACCTGCTGGCCGCCATTGCACGCCTCAGACAAGGAATTTCTTCGCTTAACCGAGAGGGCCGCGAACGTTTGCTCGCCGCATTCGAAGAAGTAAAAACCCATTTCGAGCAATTGTTTGTTCGTCTGTTTGGCGGCGGTCGTGCCTATATCCAGCTGACCGAAGAAGATGATCCGCTAGATGCCGGATTAGAGATCATGGCGAGCCCACCAGGGAAAAAGCTTCAAGTCATGTCGCTTTTGTCAGGTGGCGAACAAGCGTTAACCGCGTTGTCCTTGCTATTTGCGGTTTTCCTCACAAACCCAGCACCGATTTGTGTGCTGGATGAAGTCGACGCACCCTTAGACGACGCCAATGTTGATCGGTTTTGCTCAATGTTAGAAGAAATCGCCCGTGGGGGTAGCACACGCTTCCTTTGTGTTACCCATCACCGCATGACTATGGCACGGATGGATCGGCTTTTTGGCGTTACAATGGGGGAGCGTGGCGTCAGCCAACTAGTCTCCGTCGACCTCAGGCACGCAGAAGAACTTCGTGACAGCGCATAAACCTTCTGATTTTATAATTTTCGACTGCGTAGAGTGCGGTATTTCACCACAGCTGGGTTGCCTTGACAGTCCCAACAGTGGCCCCTATCGTTCGCGCGATTTTGGGGTGCGTGAGGAGTAAATCATCCAAAGCATGTTCGTCATCGGTGATCTTTCGTGGGAGAGTAATGCCCTATGAATGACAAAAAATCGCTGCCTTCGTTAGACAAATTCGATGACAAACTTAACGAGGCCACTGCCAAACGAAAAAACCAAGACGCCAGATCCAATGAACGAAGCGCTGGGCTCGGTTTTGCAGTAAAAATTGGAGTGGACATCGTTGCCGCGATTGTCGTTGGTGTAGTGATCGGGTTGCTTTTGGATAATTGGCTTGGCACAAAACCTTGGCTACTGATTGTGTTCTTCATTTTGGGGGCTGCAGCCGGTATGTTGAATGTATTTCGCGCTGTTAGCGGGTATGGTTATGCTGCCGGTTATCAGCAAAAGGGGCCCAAAAAGGGCACCAAAAAATAGCGAGGGGAACCGTTAGGTCATGGCGGAATCATCTGGGGCAGGGCATAGCCCGCTAGCACAGTTTGAAATCAAGCCGCTCTATAAACTTGAGCTTGGCGACTACGACGTTTCATTCACCAATTCCGCGCTATTTATGACGTTAGCGTTTTTGTTAATTACCTTTTTTCTGCTTCTCAGCACAAAGAAGCGGGCGACCGTGCCTGGGCGATGGCAAGTAATGGCTGAATTGTCCTATGAGTTCATTGCTAGTTTAATCCGTGACACGATTGGCGCGGACGGACGGAAATACTTTCCCTTCGTGTTTACCGCATTCATGTTTATTCTCGTTGGCAACTTACTTGGCATGATGCCCTACAGCTTTACCTTTACCAGCCACATCATTGTCACCTTCGCCCTCGCATTTTTTATATTCATCGGTGTCACGATTATAGCTATTGTTAAACATGGCCTGCATTTTTTCAGCTTCTTCCTGCCGCCGGGCACACCCTGGCTAATGGCCCCGCTGTTAATCCCTATTGAGGTAATTTCTTATCTATCGCGACCTATTAGTCTTTCCGTACGACTGTTCGCAAATATGCTCGCAGGTCACACGCTACTGAAAGTGATTGCGGGTTTTGTGGGATTACTAGGCTTCGCAGGCGTCATGCCGCTTGCCTTGGTTACCGCGTTAACCGGTCTAGAAATTCTGATCGCCTTTTTGCAAGCTTATGTGTTTGCGATTTTGACCTGTCTTTATATTAACGATGCGCTACATCTTCATTGATCATCGCGCTAAACCTATTCTGACCAATACAAACAAAGAGGAATATTTTCATGGATATTGAAGCCGCAAAACTCATTGGCGCTGGCCTTGCCGTTATCGGCATGATCGGCTCGGGTATCGGTATCGGCAACGTTTTTTCATCTTTCATCCTGGCCGTCGGACGCAACCCGGCTGCTCGTGGTGAAGTATTCACTATGACCATGCTAGGCTTCGCGCTGGTAGAAGCCATCGCTTTGTTCGCTTTGGTTATCGCACTCCTAATTTTATTTGGCTAAATTTCAATAGCGATAAATTGAGAGGCTTCTCAAAAGATGCCGCAATTAGACCCCACCTTTTTCCCGACGCAGCTTTTTTGGTTGTTCGTTGTGTTTGTTCTGCTCTTTCTCGTCGTTTGGAAGTTAGCGCTGCCGCGCATCGCTGGCATTCGGACGGCGCGGCGTTCTCGCATTGATACCGACCTCGAAAAAGCAAAAAGCCTGAAGAAAGAAGCGGAGGAAGTCCTTGCAGCCCATGAGAAATCCTTAGCTGAGGCAACCGAAAAGGCTCAAGCCATCCATAGAATTATGTCAGATGAGCTCATTGCCGAACGGAATAGCAAACTAGACGAAGTAGCAGATAACCTGTCGTGCCAATTCCAAGAAGCCGAAAAACTCATCGCAGCAGAAGAAACTCGGGCTGCTAAGACGATTAGCGATGTTGCAGCCGATTTAGTGCAGCTGGCTACGGTTCAATTGGAGGCCGGCAAAACCACCAAAAAAGATGCAACGGCAGCCGTAAAATCCGTCCTAGGGGGATCAAGCGAATGAATCCGACAGACTGGACAGCAGTAGCTTTCGTTCTATTCGTTATTGCCATCTTTAAACCCGCAAAGAATTTCATTCTCTCGGGGCTTGATGCCAAGATAGAGGAAATTCGTTCGCAAGTGGAAGAAGCTGAACAGCTTCGTGAAGAAGCACAAGCGCTATTAGCAACGTATCAACGCCAACAGCGTGAAGCCCTAAAAGAAGCAGAAGAGATCGTCAGCCGCGCGGAAGAAAATGCATCCCGTATGCGAACTAAAGCGGAGAATGACCTTGATGAAGCGATTAAGCGACAAGAAACCCTCGCCCATGAAAAAATCGCACAAGCCGAGGCGGCGGCCATAGCACGAGTTCAATCAATGGCAGTGAATCTTGCTGTATCCGCGACGGAAAAGATTCTGACAGAACGGCTTGCCGGTAAGGCAGGCAAAGGTCTAATTGATCACGCCATAAGTGATCTTCCCACCAAACTACAGTAAAGCCCGTTCTCGCCCTTCAAGGTACGCAGCTTCTCTGATTGAACCCCTCTTTATCACCATATGCCGCTTCCGCCTCATCCAACCTTCCCACGAATCATCCTGAAAATTGACTATGCCTATACAAGCCTATCCCGTCTGAAGGTCGTCAAGGCCAAAATTGGAGTAATGACTAGTGCACCACCCTCTCCACAAGGCGTTTCACTGTCAGTCCCTGTATAATGATTGAAAATAAAACCACTACATAAGTAACAGAAAGAATCGTGGGCTTGTATTCATTCTCCGGTAAAGACAAGGCCAACGCGACCGCAATACCGCCGCGCAATCCGCCCCAGGTCAAAACCGGAATAGCGCCTTTTGTAAATACCTCCGAGCGCGACAGCATCAGCACCGGGATTGAAACGCTAAAAAACCGCGCGCCGAGTGTAATGGGAATGGCCAACAAGGCCAGAGGCCAAGAATTGCCAATACCGCCTGTCACAACGACAACTTCGAGCCCTATCAGCAAGAATAAGACTGAATTCAGCACCTCGTCTAGCAGGGTCCAAAAGCGCGTCAAATAAGACCGTGTGGTCTCGCTCATCGCATATTTGACCCCTCGATTGCCAATCAGTAAGCCGGCGATGACAACCGCTATAGGGCCACTCATATGCAGCGTAATAGCTGCCGAATAGCTGAGCATAACAACAGCAAGCGAAATCAGAATTTCCAGATTGTATTCATCAACCTGATACATGGCTCGGTACCCAATATAACCGGCAATCAGCCCAAGAGCGGCGCCTCCCAGGGCTTCTTTTACAAATATTTGCGCCACATCTCTGACACTAAGCACTTCGCTATTGCCAGAACTACTGATCGCGATGGCGACCACCACCGTAAACACCACAACGCCAACACCGTCATTGAATAAGGACTCTCCCGCCACTTTTGCTTCCAAAGACGCCGGCACCTTTACGGTTCTGAACAGGCCAAGCACAGCAACCGGATCGGTGGGGCTTATCAAGGCGCCAAAGACAAGTGCCCACAAAAATGGAAGATTTAACCCAATTAGCGCGGCCGTGGCCCAAACTGCACCCCCAATCATAAAAGTTGAGAGAGTAACACCGACCGTTGCCATCAGCGTAATAGCCCATTTGCGGCTCGCTAATGCCGTAAAATCCACATGCAACGCACCGGTAAATAATAAAAAACTCAAAAACCCGTGCATAAGAGCCTTGTGAAAATCGATTTGACTGAGGACGTCACTTAGATGCTGCCCTGCCTGTATTCCGGGCAAAAATTTATCCAGAATGACCACACAAATTGATGCGGCCATAGCTACCACCACAAGCCCAATCGTATGCGGCAATTTCAAAAATTGGTAATTCATGTAGCCAAATAATGCCGAGAGACCAACTAAAATAGCCGCAACATCAAATATACTCATCTTCCATAGACTTTCACGATGCCATCAACAATTAACGCCTCAATTTGGTCTGCACTATATCCAAGACGCGAGAGGACCTCACAACTATCTTGGCCGATATGAGGTGATCGCGCTTTAGAAGTTCCTTCCTCAAAATCCGGAAGGGCGGGCACCTTAGACATTGGAATAGATCCGGTAGACTGGTGCTCGACCCAAGAGACTAACCCGCATGCCTTTACCTGTTCGTCTTCGAAGTAATCTGAAAACGTATTGACGCTGGCATTCAGCACGCCGGCCTCGTCCAGCCCCACCCGCCAAAATACTGTAGGCTTGGATTTAATGACCTCTCGAACCAGCTGCAAAAGCTCCGCCGCATTCTTTTTACGTGCTTCATAGGTTGAAAATCTGGGATCCTCGAGCCATTCCTCGCGCTCCGCCACTCTGCAGAAGCCAGGGAACTGCGTATCCCTCCGTGCATTGATATTCATATAGCCGTCAGCAGTCTGAAAGGTGCCTACCGGCGCGCCAATGATTTCTACCTCTTCGCCCTGGAGGTGATGCTCGACCATTTTATAGGCTTGGAAAGCTCCCATCGCTTCGGCCAAACTCGTCTCTACATGGCAGCCCTCTCCACTGGCCTGGCGGCTATAGAGCGCGGTCGTAACAGCACTGTAAAGGTAGAGACTGGTTGCCAAATCAACAACATATATGTCCGCACGCTGCGGCATGCCGGTTGCATCTTTGTTAATAGACATGAAACCAGAATAGGCCTGCATAACCGTATCCGTACCTGGTAGTTCTGCATAGGGACCCTCGGCCCCAAAACCACTCAAAGAGAGATAGACAACATTGGGATTGAACGACTTCACCGTCGAATAGTCGAGACCGAGTCGTTCAATCACACCGGGGCGAAAACTTTGAAGAATAATATCGGCTTCCGCCGCAAGCTTTTTGACAATTGCCAAACCCGCCGGAGATTTAAGATTAAGCGCCAAACCTTGCTTACCTCGATTAAAAATTACGGTCGCGGCAGTAAAATCATCATAGCGCTTGCCAATGATCCGACTCCAATCACCTTCGTGAGGCTCCACTTTCGTCACTGAAGCACCGTGCTGAGCCAACATCATTGCGCAATGGGGCGCCGCCACCCCTTGGCTCAAATCCAGAACTTTCAGCCCGTGAAAGGTTTTACCGTCGAGCATTTCCCATCCAATAATTTGGTCGAGATTCTACCCCAAAGGCGACAGCAATTGCCAGACCTGCTGCAAGCTACCGGGAGCCTGAAAAGTTTTTAGAGTATTAAAAAGCGATAGAGTTTTTGCCCCCAATTCAGGTTCGACAGAGCGACCAAACTTGGTCTCAAGCTCGCCCCACCCCATCGGATTGCCCGGGTGCCCAAGCGACAAAGGCACGTCGGCTTCAACCAAGCTACCATCCGTAAAGGTTACTTTGACGGCTGCGTCTAGCATCTTTCGGCCTTCGACAGGCACAACCCTAACCTTGCTCATCAAAATCCTAGTACCCGACTCATGCACTGCAGCTTCCGTAAAATCTCGCCCATGGACCATAGAACCAGCGAGACCCAGGGCAACGCAGAACTGTATACTAAATTTGCACTCAAGAACAGTGTCAGGTTCTTTAATGCCAGCAATTCGAGCAACACCCGGGGCAACAAATGCTTCTATTTTTTTAATCTCACGGCCCCTAATTTGCGGCGCCAATTGACGGGCTGCATCGACGGCAGGATGGATACCGTGCAAGCAAGCATAGGGTTTAAAAGAATTTCCCAGTACTTCCCATCCGGCGTCAAAATCGGGCACCATGATTTGCGCAAATCCGTCTTGCACAAAGGCACGCGCCAGACCTCCATCCTCTTCGAAAATATTAGGCGCAGCAACGAAACCGTCGGCGGCCATCCGAGCAGCAACGAGGCCATCCTGCGCTGTCCTGGCGCTTTGATATGCCTTAGACATGCTACCTGCGGCCCGAGACAAGCCTCCTGCCTGTGTCGCCACCAATGCCAGCGCGTGGGCTGATTTTTCGGCGTCAAGTTGCAAGAGAGCTGCGACCGCAGCCGCAGCACCCAAGCGACCCATAACACCCGTCGCCTGAAAGCCGCGCGCCAACATGGCATGGCCGAGACGGCGCCCGCCCAATTTTGCGCCGACCTCAAAACCGGTTACAAAAGCGCCTAACAATTGTATCTCGTTTGCGCTCACCTCATCGGCCAGCGCTAGCAAGGCGGGCCATATAGGTGCACTAAAATGCGCATCCGTCGGAATATGCGTGTCATCAAAATCATTTACGTGTGCCATCGTTGCATTCACTATGGCCGCGATCGGAGAGGCCGTACGCGGTCCCAGAAATATCGGCGCATTACCGACGGACCGCCAGCGACCAGCCTCCGCCAAGGTAAGTTGAACCACAGGCTCCCGCCTTCCTCCGACGGCGACACCGACAAGATCGGTCAAACATTTAAGCGCGGCTTCAATGACCTCGGGTGGGTAACAACGGTCCGGCGCTGCGGCAATATACCGGGCCGCAACTGAAGCAATTCGGTCCAACGTAGATTACTCAGCCGCGTCTTCATAGGCTTCAAGAGGCAGGCAACTGCACACTAGGTTACGATCACCGTAGACTTGATCAATACGATTCACGGTTGGCCAATATTTATCCGCCGCTACTGAGGCCATGGGAAACACCGCGCGTTCTATGGAATAGGGCCGGTCCCAATCGAGCAAATCCGCCGTTGTATGCGGCGCATTGACCAGAGGATTATCCTCTGTTGCCAAGGCACCACTTTCGATTTCAGCAATTTCACCTCGTATAGCAATCATGGCATCGCAAAAACGATCTAGCTCTGCTCGGGATTCGCTTTCAGTAGGTTCGATCATCAAAGTCCCAGCTACCGGAAAGGACATGGTCGGCGCATGAAAGCCGTAATCCATCAGCCGCTTAGCAATATCATCGACCGATATGCCGACGCTATCCTTCAAGTGGCGCACATCAATAATACATTCGTGGGCCACGAAACCGTCCGGTCCGGTATAGAGTACAGGGTAGTGAGGCCCCAGTTTTTTCGCTATGTAATTGGCATTGAGAATTGCGACCGAAGTCGCTTTTTTGAGCCCTTGGCAGCCCATCAGTGCAATATAGGCCCATGATATAGGCAAAATACCAGCGCTACCCCAAGGCGCCGCCGTCACCGCGCCGCTCTTCTTGGTCAACGCGTGTCCCGGCAAGTGAGGTGCTAAATGTTCGCCGACACCAATCGGCCCAACGCCCGGACCACCACCACCATGGGGGATGCAAAAGGTTTTGTGCAAATTGACATGGGCCACATCCGGACCGAATTGGCCCGGCCTAGCAACGCCGACTAAAGCATTTAAATTTGCGCCGTCCATATAAACTTGCCCGCCGTGGCAATGGACAATTTCACAAATTTCGGCAATTCTGGCTTCAAACACTCCATGGGTCGAGGGATAGGTTACCATGAGAGCTGCCAAGTCGTCCTTATGGGCTACAGCCTTAGCCTCAAGGTCGGCAATATCCACATTCCCTTCGGCATCACAACCAACAACGACGACTTGCATGCCGGCCAAAATTGCACTCGCAGGATTAGTACCATGTGCAGAACTTGGTATCAGACAAATATTCCGTTTTGCCTCGCCATTACCCTCATGATACGCGCGAATAGCCAGAAGCCCCGCCAACTCTCCCTGGCTGCCAGCGTTAGGTTGCAGAGAAAATGCTTGGAAACCAGTTATCCTACACAGCATGTCCTCCAGTCCACTCGTTAAATCCTGGTAGCCCTTGGTTTGATCAGCCGGAGCATAGGGGTGAATAGACCCGAATTCGGGCCATGAGACCGGAATCATTTCCGTAGTAGCGTTTAATTTCATCGTGCAAGATCCAAGAGGAATCATGGACCGGTCGAGCGCAATATCTTTTGCCTGCAAACGCCGTAAATAGCGTAGCATCTCTGATTCTGAATGATACCGATGAAACACCGAATGAGTTAGACAGGGACCAGTCCGGCGCAGTTCTTGGGGAATTGTCGACAAAACATTCTTTTCCAAGTCGTCAAATTTCAAGCCGCTTTCATCACCGGCCGCAAAAACACTCCACAGACTTTCCACATCGGCTCTCGTCGTTTTCTCGTCGGCAGACATGCTTACATGGTCCGAATCAACCAGGCGAATGTTAACGCCTGCCTTGGCCGCACGTTCCACAAGTGCCGCCGCATCGGTTGATTTTACGCATACGGTGTCGAAATATCTGTCGTGGACGGGTGCAAAGCCCAGCTCCCTTAGCCCCGATGCTAAAGTTCCAACTAATCGATGTATGCGCTCCGCAATGACCCTCAGCCGATCCGGCCCGTGATAAACAGCGTAAAAGCCAGCCATAACCGCCAGCAAAACTTGGGCGGTGCAAATGTTACTCGTGGCTTTTTCACGACGAATATGTTGCTCACGTGTTTGCAGTGACAATCGAAGCGCTGGATTGCCGCGGCTATCCACCGATACGCCCACCAATCGGCCGGGTAAAGAACGTTTGAATGTGTCCGAAGTTGCTAGGAATGCGGCATGCGGACCACCAAACCCAAATGGCACGCCAAATCGCTGTGCGCTGCCAAACACAAGATCCGCCCCCCACTCTCCCGGAGGCTGAAGAAGCATGAGGCTCAGCAAATCGGTAGCGACGCACACAAGCGCGCCTTTTGCATGAATATCCGCCACAAGGCTCGTATAATCCGCCACCAAACCGTCAGTAGCAGGATATTGTAGCAACACACCAAACGGATTGCACTCGGCTAAAAGAGTACCAGCGTCTCCAATGATCAATTCAACACCAAGAGATTGAGCGCGGGTTTCCAAGACCTCAATGGTTTGCGGATGACAATTCTCAGCTACTATGAATTGATCTGATTTATTTTTGGCCAAACGCTGGCTCATGGTCATCGCCTCCGCAGCGGCCGATGCCTCATCCAAAAGCGACGCATTGGCAATATCCATGCCTGTCAGATCGGCAACCATTGTTTGGAAATTCAACAATGCCTCGAGGCGACCCTGGCTGATCTCAGGCTGGTAAGGCGTATAAGCAGTATACCATCCGGGGTTTTCTAGAACATTTCGAAGGATGACCGTGGGTGTGATAGTATCATAATAGCCACATCCGATCATTGAGCTTTTTATTTGATTCCTTGATGCCATTTCGCGGAGGGATGCCAAGACCGCATCCTCTCGTTGGTAATCGGCAAGGTCGAGAGCTTCGGTATTTCGAATCGAGTTTGGCACTATACGTTCAATCAATTGGTCCAGAGAGGGGACATTCAGCGTTTCCAACATACTGGCAATATCTTCTTCGCTCGGACCAATATGCCGGCTAACGAAGTCATCGTGTTGCTCAAGTTGGTCTAGTGTTCGCCTAACCTCGGTCATCTCATCTCCCCTCGGCACTGCTCAGCCCTCGTTCGACGCAAAGGCATCATATGCCGCCGCATCCATCAGACTATCCAACTCTCCCGGATCGGACATTTTAATTTTAAAAAACCATGCTCCCGCTTGCGGATCGCTATTCACAGTCTCGGGTACTGAATCAAGCACATCGTTGGTCTCGACAATATCACCGGAAAGTGGCGAGTATACCTCCGCTGCGGCTTTCACAGATTCTACAACTGCAACTTCATCACCTTTAGCGACCGTCTTGCCGGTATCAGGCAAGTCAACAAATACTACGTCGCCCAATTGTTCCTGGGCAAAATTTGTAATCCCAACGGCTGCAATATCTCCATCGACAACTACCCACTCATGCTCTTCGCTAAAATGCATTTCACTCATCGTTCAAACCCCTTTCCCCACAAAAATATAAAATTATTGATTCATCCTGAAAAAGCGTGCGGGAACTACTGGCGTTGCCACAACTTCAAGCGTGATCGATTTACCACGCAATTCAGCGCTCAAAGTCGTTCCGCTCTCCGCGCAATCCGAACGCACATAGCCCAACGCTAAAGGCCCACCCAACGTCGGGGCAAACCCGCCACTAGTAATCTTACCCACCGGGTCCCCTTTTATATTCGATAAAACCGTTTGATCTCGAAGTAGCGCCCGGCCCTCTGGTTTCAAGCCTACTAGTTTCCGGTCTGTGCCTTCTGAAAGATGGCGCAAAATGGTCTCGTCGCCTAAAAATCCGCCCTCTTTCCGCCGTCGCTTACCAATGGACCAGTTCAACCCCGCTTCTACAGGTGATGTCGTTTTATCAATGTCGTTACCATACAAACAAAGACCCGCTTCCAAGCGAAGTGAATTACGTGCGCCAAGGCCAACGAGTTCTACATCGACTTCGCCCGCAAGCGTTTCTGCAAGCAAAACCGCACATTCAGAGTCAACCGATATTTCAAACCCATCCTCGCCTGTATACCCTGATCGGCTGAGGGTCACGGCTATTCCAGCTACAGTTGCCTCGCGAATTGACATAAACGGAAAACCTTCGAAATCAATTTCGCAATGTTGAGCCAGCACCTCGACGGCTTTCGGGCCTTGCAATGCCAGCAACTCCTTACTATCCAAATATTCTATTGTACAACCATTCGGGAGGTTCGCCTCGAGATGCGCGATATCGGCTTCTTTACAAGCAGCATTGACCACTAAACCTAGACAGTCCTCACAATTGGAAATCATAAGGTCGTCGAGAATGCCGCCATCCGTGTTTGTAAACTGGCTATAGCGCATACGTCCTTCATCAAGCCCCAATACATCGGCAGGCACTAGTTTCTCTAACGCTTCGCCACAATTTTCTCCCCTTAGTACCAGTTGGCCCATATGCGACACGTCAAACAAACCAGCTGCAGCTCGCGTATGCAGGTGTTCCTTCAAAATACCGAGCTTATACTGCACCGGCATATCGTATCCCGCGAACGGCACCATCCGCCCACCACGAGCAACATGGAGCGCATGCAAAGGCGTTTGTTTCAAAGCTACGTTCGACCCGTTTGACATTCTTCAACATCTCCGCTCAAAGCCAATAGCGCACGATCCCAAGATTTAGGGTCGCCGCCCAGCTCTGTCACGGAACCTGAGAGTATCGCCGGCACGTTCCGGTTTACCCCTTCGGTGAGGACGACATACCGACGCCGCGCCTGCTTTCCAGAGTTCCCTCGCCTAACGGTCCTGTTGCCTGAGAGATTCCAGGGCCGGTTGCTCCTTCGGCGCCGATGCAATTGATATCACACCGGTCTCTCCCGCTAGGGTCTCAAGGTTTTATTAAAGTTAGTTTAACCGGCCCAGAATTGCTGTGCAACGCTCTCTGTGCACACCGTGGTATCAAATCAACGAATCAAGTGCCTACTCACGCTATTTATTCCCGAGTCGTCGCCGGTTATATGCTAATTCTTCCCTGCTAAGCTCCAGTCCGATATAGATGAGCCAGTCAGGCGGCGAATGATCTTTGCGCTGTGGAATAATAACATCAAAGATATCAGAAAAGTCGATTCGCGAATCGCGTCCTTCGAATTTAGCGAGAATCGGGAACCGATGCCGCGCAAGCACCTTCTTTTCCCGGTCCAAAATCCATACCCAGAAAGCAAATTCCGTATTAGCCTCTACCAACGCTGCGCCGCGAAGTGCTGTCATATCCATATGTATAGTAAGCGTTATTTGCTTCTTATCGATATCACATTCACCGCTAAACGTGTTCAACCTCACATGAAATTGCGCCTGACTTATATCTGTTCCACCACCGGGTTTAAACCGCACTAATTCCTGCAAGTCCTCCAAAATCGACGGCAGTGGACACACATCTGGCGCCTCGTACGTATCATCTAGCACTGCACAGCCTGTAGCCAGCAGCATTGTGATCGCAACGAGTATTTTCCAAAACGGTTTAACAAGACTTTCCATGGTGCGCCCGTATGAAAGTGACAAAAAACTATAATATGGCTTATAAGGCTTTGTGCGACCCATCGCACATTGGCGCATCTTTCGTATATTTGCAGCCGCAAAAATACTGAGTGCAGGATTCGAGACATTTATATTCTATAGGGCTAAAATCCGTACCTTTGTGGCTACCGTCGCAAAAGGGCTGCTCCTTACTTTTGCCGCAAGTACACCACCAATAGGTTTCACCGGCCTCCACTTGCACTTCAAAGGGCGACTTTTGGGCGACAACTGGATCCGACATGTTTATTCCTTTCGCCAAGTTAGAGCGTTATATCAAAACATCGCCTGGAAACACATTACAGGGCGATGGGAGTGGATTCTAGACAAGCGGCTCCACCACCACAAGCGTGGGGAATGCTGCAGAGGGTAATATGGCTGTTTACACCGAAGTTACTGACGACGCACTCGAAGGGTTTGTTGCCGAATATGATATTGGTCGCGTGCTCTCATGCAAGGGAATCGCTGAAGGAGTGGAGAACAGTAATTATTTGCTGCAAACAGAGAAAGGCAAATACATCCTGACTTTATATGAAAAGCGGGTCAATCCAGAAGACTTGCCTTATTTCCTAGGTTTGCTAGAGCACTTAGCTACCAACGCAATTCCCTGCCCTACTGTATTACAAGGCAGGGACGGCTCAGCTCTGCGCAAACTTTGTAATCGTCCTGCAGCTGTTTTCTCCTTTCTGGAAGGTATGTCACCGCGTAGAATACAACCCAACCATTGCGGTGAACTGGGCAACGCATTGGCACGGTTACACATAGCCGGTGCAGACTTTGGAATGTCTCGTGAAAACAGCCTATCCCTGAACGACTGGCGGCCGTTGTTAGTCTCCTGCGGCCAACAAATTGATACGGTAAAGCACGGATTGATAAATTTATTGACTGCTGAACTCGATTTTTTAGAAAACTCATGGCCGAAGGACTTGCCGGCGGGCATCTGCCACGCAGATTTGTTTCCAGATAATGTATTTTTTCTCTGCGGCAAGCTATCCGGCCTGATCGATTTCTATTTCGCTTGCAACGACTTCCTTGCGTACGATTTAGCCATTTGTCTGAACGCGTGGTGTTTTGAACGTGATGGCAGCTTTAACGTGTCGAAGGCTCGGAAGCTGTTGAATAACTATAGAAAAACACGCAATTTAGATGAGGGGGAAATGCTCGCCTTGCCCATACTCGCTCGCGGCAGTGCTGTGCGATTCTTACTAACTCGACTCTATGATTGGATTAACCATCCGGCCGGCGCCATGGTGCAACCTAAAAACCCGTTGGAGTATATTGAGATTCTGAGTTTTCATCAAAAAGTCAGTGATACAGGCGAATACGGTCTACTATGACAATCGACGAAAACACGGTGGAAATTTTTACCGACGGTGCCTGTTCCGGCAATCCAGGCCCTGGCGGCTGGGGGGCACTATTACGTTACCGTGAATCCGAAAAAGAATTGTCGGGCGGAGAAGCAGAATCAACAAATAACCGCATGGAATTGATGGCAGCGATTATGGCACTCGAATCGCTAACGCGACCGATCAAGGTGAGCCTTTATACCGACAGCACCTACGTCCGCGACGGCATCACAAAATGGATTCATGGATGGAGAAAAAACGGTTGGAAAACCGCCGCCAAAAAAGCCGTAAAAAATGTCGACTTATGGCAACGGCTCGATCTGGCCGCGCAACAACACACTATCCATTGGCAATGGATAAAAGGCCATGCCGGACATCCGGGAAACGAGCGCGCCGACGAACTAGCGAGACAGGCATCTCTAGACCAGCAGGTCGGGGTAAATTAGCCGCCGTTTTACCTGCCCTACAGAGCTTCGAGAAGTTGTTCAGCGCTAGATACTTCAAATCCACCGCCATCTTCAAGGTTTAGGACGCTCACCGTACCGTCATCGACGATCATTGAAAACCGGCAACCGCGTACGCCAAGCCCCTTATCTTTCAAGTCGAGCTCAATGCCCATCTTACTGGCAAGTTCACCACTGCCATCAGCCAACAGACGCACGGTACCGCCAGAATTCTGATCCTTCGCCCAAGCGCCCATAACAAATACATCATTCACGGAGACGCACACGATTTCATCCACGCCTTTAGCTTTAAGTGCATCAGCATTCTGAATAAAGCCGGGCAAGTGCTTCGCGGAGCAGGTTGGGGTAAACGCCCCAGGCACACCAAATACCGCAACCTTCTTACCAGCAAACAATTCATCCGTATTTACAGGCTCCGGTCCTTCTTCACCCATTTCGAATAGAGTCACGGACGGCATCGTTTTTCCGGTGGAAATAGCCATTTTATTCTCCCAGGTTTTTAAAAAGTTAAATTAGCTAGCGTTGATAGACGAATCTCCCAAGACTGCCAAGTAACACTACTAAATGGCGTTTAAGTTACTTTGACACAAGCGTCTTGCCGGACGCTTTCTCAAACGCCCCCAACACTAGCCCCGAGGTCAATAACTCGGGCAGTGCTATACCATTGGGCGCTTGTGGCCCGTAAACTACGTTAAACGGAATTCCGTAACGCCCGAATCTCGCAAGATATGTAGGAATCATATCACTCGGCCGGGTCCAGTCAGCACGCATGGCGATAATTTTACGGGATTTTATCTTTTCTCCGACGTCACCTACGTGCAGTACAAGGCGCTTGTTTACCTGACAGGTGACACACCAATCCGCCGTCACATCAACAAGGACGGTTTTACCCTCTGCAACAAGCTTGCGAATCTTAGCTCGATCAAAGTTTTGCCACACACTACTGAAAGCTTGTCCTCGGGCTTGTACCGGCGACCGCTCCCACGTGGCGGGAAAGGTGATGGCTGCGACACTCAAGACTATAAGGGCTTTGCTCGCATGGCTACCCAGCTTCGATGCCGGCATACGGCGTATCCATAGCACCGCTCCAATGAGCAAAAGGAATGCCGAAAGCACCGCCGCTCCCCCTTGGCCCATCACATTAGCCATAACGTAAAGAAGCCATAGAACAGTTAAAGCAAGCGCCCCTCCCATTGCCATGCGCACCCAATTCATCCAGCGACCGGGACGTGGTAGTTTTTGCGCTAACATAGGAAAAGCGGCGACCGCTAAATACGGGATGGCAAGGCCAACACCAAGGGCTGAAAATACCGCGATAATATCCAGCCACCCTCGGCTCAAGGCAAAACCAACAGCCGTCCCGAGGAATGGCGCGGAACACGGCGTCGCGACTAACGTAGCCAATGCGCCGGTCATGAAATGGCTTACGAGGTTTTGTTCCGACCCGGACCCGGCGATCAAATTGCCCACCCAAGCCGGCACAGTAATTTCGAATATGCCGAAGAGATTGTATGCGAAAAAAGCCAGTATGACAGCGAGGAAAGAAAGGAAAACAGGTTGCTGAAACTGGATTCCCCAACCAATCGCCGTACCGCCCAATTTTAAAACTATCAAAAACCCAGCTAACAGGAGGAATGAGAAAAAAATGCCCGCTGCAGAGGCTAAAAAACCAGCTCGTATGGTCGCACGATTTTTGCCGCTTTCGCCAATGACCCCCAGCAGCTTAATTGATAAAACCGGCAAAACGCAGGGCATCACATTCAAAATTAAGCCGCCCAGAACTGCCAATGCAAGTATTACCAACAAACTCCTATCAGATCTCGAAACAGGATTGGGAGGTGCTGGCGCAGTCGACTTAAAATCGACCGGAATACTCACCTCCATCGACCGCTCCTCATCAACTAACGTTGCAAGCAACCCCGACTTTTCGAAACCGGACGGTGTCACCCCGCTGGCTTTTAGGGTAAGCCACACGCGCCTTTTATCCTCTGAAAAAATGACTTGCGGACGACCAAAATAACTACCGCCCGGCCCCTCTATAAAAACATCCGGCGCAACGAACGGCACTTTAGCATCTGCAACGAGAGTCACCTGAATGCCCTTTTCCACCTTTTGGAACATTGCGCCCTTTAGCGATATTCCATGGCGGTCATCGCGCATTGGTACCGTTGCCTGGTATCGTGCCAACAGATTTGCAACTGAAGACGGCTTTTCGTCTCCTCCGGGCAGGGCAAGAGACAGTTTGCTGCTATAGGGAATACAGACTTCTTCGCAAACCAAATAGTCGAGCTTAAGATTCAGCGTAGTTGCACCCTTCTCAAGCAGCGACACATTTATTGGCAGTACGACTTCTTTTTTGTAGCCGAGGGTCTCGAGCCCCAATACAGAAAATCGTGATGGAGCGGGCCATTGAATTTTGGCGCTTGCCACATTCTTAGAATTTTCCCAGGAAATTCGTGGCGGTAGGCCAGCATCGCCCGGAGAACGCCAATAAATTTTCCAGCCCGGCTTCATTTTAAAATGTAATCCCATCGGGATGAATTTTTTATCGCCAACTCTATCAACAGCACTCAGCAAACGCACCGAGACCTGGTCCTTAACTGCCCACGCACTGGTCCCAGCCAAAGCTTGCTCAAACGGAGCCAACAACCAAAAAATTAAAGTAAACCTTTTCAACAACATACTTCTCTTCGTTCATGCAGACCTGTCGTCCAGTATATGCCTCAATATAGGCGGAATTCGTCCCATATCCTGAAAATTTCCATATACACAACGCATGCGGCCTAATATCGCATCCATCAACAACACATTGGTTTAGTTTCTTTCTTATCAACCTACAGTTATCATGAAGATCTTGATCATTGAGTAATTAAACAGTCATTTATGAATATCTCCGACAAAGATAGTGAAGGATTGCAAGGGGGCCACCTCACGGGGCAATTGCTTGTCGCAATGCCTAGCATGGGTGACCCACGATTCTCTAAAACGGTAATCTATATATGTGTCCATAATTATGAGGGCGCTATGGGGCTTGTAGTTAACAAGCTTATAGATTCTTTTACCTTCCCCGAATTGCTCAACCAATTGAATATTGAATGCTCCGATACAGTGCCGCCAACAGCTATTCATTATGGAGGACCGGTAGAATCAGGTCGCGGTTTTGTTCTCCATTCGCAGGATTATTGCCATGAAGGTACTATCTCAATCGCCGACAGTGTGGGTTTGACTGCTACTACAGATATATTGCGCGACATTGCTGAAAAACAGGGGCCACAAAAATCTTTGCTGGCGTTAGGCTATGCAGGTTGGGGGGCCGGACAATTGGATGAGGAAATTTATCAAAATGCTTGGCTAAATGTCCCTGGAGACCACTCACTAATTTTCGATAATATCATTGATGAGAAATGGGAGCTCGCGATCTCTAAGTTAGGTATTGATCTTAGTCTACTATCAGGCGACGCCGGACACGCATAATATGATTACAGAGATTGCGCCCTATTGCAGAAGCATCATCAGATCGGTAACACTCGATAATTGGGCAAAATCGTGGATTAGTTTCAGGCTTTCATCTATTTCTGCCGACCCTAGCGCCGCGGGCGTTAAATAGCGATATTTAGCGTCCACATCCGACCAATTTATCCCGCGGCATCCAGCCCCCTTGGGCACCAAAACCACATCAGAGAAACTTCTCCCATCCGTGGTTTCGATAGTGACCGCCGCGCCTTGACGATAGGCTGTAACATTCTCAGTTGGCTCCGGGCCGACTTCCGTTTTATCAATCAGCTGGTGAATAGTCGGATCATCGATTTTCTCCTGCGTGGCATGGCGCCAATTGAAATCATGATCGGCCACGCTGGCGGCCAAAAAATAAGCAGTGCTGTGAGCCATATCGATTAGGTTTCTTGGATGCAGGGGACCCGAGAACTTCGTTGTACCCGGCCGGGACATTATGATTCTTGCCACTTCATCTGGCGTAATATTACCCTTCCGCGCAGCATTAGCCGCCGCTTCCGCTGTCGCATGATTAAAGTGACTGCCAGGGACTAATTTTATTGCCATATCGGTGACGATATCCCATTCATCACCCATCTCCTTGACGATACCTGCAGAGATTTCACTGCCTCCCGCTTCAGGTGCACCATAAGTCTCACAGAACCCACCTGGCATCTCAAACACCCGCTCTTCGCCAACAAAACCACGGTGCGCCGCAAGCGCCGCCTCCATACCCAACATAGTCGCCAGACCCGCATAATACTCACGCGAAACTGTTTCATTACCCGCAGCAACCAGACCACCGATTGAGGTGGCTGATAATGCCAGGGTACTAGCCATTTGCACCTCATCTTGGCCCAGCAACTTTCCCATCGCCACAGCACTGCTAAAAATTGCAATTATACAGGCATGAAAGCCACGCTGGCGATAACCAGGTGTAATTGACGCACCGATCCTACCCGCCGCTTCATAACCGAGCACAATGGCCGCCAAAATGTCTTTGCCCGAGGCACCGTTTTTTTCAGCCATCGCAAGCGTGGCGGAAGTAAGGGGGGTGCCCGCGTGGGTAATATTTCTGAGATCACTATCATCGGATGCCGCAGCGTCGCTCATTAGTGCATTAGCCCTCGCTGCGTTAATTACCGGTAGCTTGACGCCCCGGGCAAACCAAACCGTCCCGTCAGGCCGCCCCCCACGCTCTAATACCAGCTCTCGGATAATCGAAGCAGAGGGAATATCCCGACCAGCCGCTGCACTCGCAAGAGTACTCGCAATCAGCATTGCCGCATGATCGGTCGATTGCGAGGAGAGATCGGTATAGGCTGCGTCGCATAAAAAACCAGCCAACGTGCGAGCAATTGAAATTTTTGACTCCTTACAAATCCAGAAGATCTTTTATTATATAAATAGTGCCTTAACTTATCACGCATCCTTGAAGTGCAAATGGTCTCTAAAATCGTGCTACGGCAACTCCGGTGCAGGCCTAGGGTCGGTGTTCAACAACGCGTGAGAAATATGGTCTTGCCACCGACCGTTTATGCAAAGATATTCTCGCGCCAATCCCTCTTCCTGAAAACCAATCTTCTTAAGAAGCCTTCGGCTTGGTGCGTTATGGGGCAAACAGGCAGCTTCTATCCGATGAAAGCCCAACTCATCAAATGCGTAGCCAACAGTTAATCGCAACGCATCGTACATGTAACCTCGACGTACATAAGCAGCACCGGTCCAATAGCCAACGCTAACGCTTTGTGCAACACCCCGGCGGGGATTAGAAAGTGTAATACCCCCCACCAGCCGTCCTTCTTCTTGTTCGAAGATGAAAAAAGGATAGGCTCTACCGTATCTCCATTCAGACTTGAACCGCTGCAAGCGCCGCCGAAAGGCTACCGGTGTCGATGCATCAGCAGGCCAGCTAGGTTCCCAAGGGGCCAAAAAACTTCGGCTTTCACTTCTTAACGCGACCCATTCTTTGCAATCCCACCGACTCGGCGGACGAATATAGACACGTGTGCCGGTGATATAGGGCCTTTGGCGTTCAAAGATTGATCTTAAAAACAGTGAAATCTCCTTAAACCCGGACTAAGCGGTCAACCTTTCACATACGCTTTCGTAGCTATCGAGGTTCTCTAAAGCCCCGATCGCAGTCAATGTGGGGCGTCCCGAAAAGAGCCGCTCCGCTGTGTGGCACACCTGGTTTATATCTACGCTCTCGATCTTCCTCACGAGTTCGTCCATTGACACCGGTGCACCATAAACAAGTGTTTGCTGACCCAATTGTTCAGCTCGTCCGCTGGTGGATTCTAATGACATAAGAGTACCTGCTTTTAACTGTGTGCGGGCGCGTGCGACCTCTTCCTTAGTTATACTGCCGGCCAATTGCCTAATTTCATCGCACAGTGTCGGAACTAATTCATCCGTCTGTTCAGGACCCGTTCCCGCGTAGATCCCAAATGTACCGCTATCGCAATAAGAAGCGGAAAAAGAATAAACTGAATAGGCCAATCCCCTCTTTTCCCGAATTTCCTGGAACAAACGAGATGACATACCACCGCCAAAAACCATAGAGAGAATACTCAATGCATAGAAATCCGGATCGCTATAAGCTAACCCCTCAAATCCGAGCAAAAAATGGACTTGCTCCAGACCGGCCTCGACCCGTTTCTCGCCACCGCAGTAACGCGCCGGAACATGTTCGGGATTGCCATTAGCCGGTAGTCTCTTGAACAAATCATCCGCCAATTTGACGATTGCGTCGTGTTCAACCTTGCCGGCTGCCGAAAAAACCGAGCGCCCAAAACTATAATTAGAGGCCAAGTATTCATGGATTGTTTCCTGTGTAATGGACTCCAAAATCTCGCATTCACCCAAAACAGGCAAGCCTATGGGCTGGTCAGGGAACGCTGTAGCTTGGAAATAATCAAAAACAATATCATCTGGAGTATCGGCGGCCTGGCCAATTTCCTGCAAGACCACTTGGCGCTCGCGTTCTAGTTCCACCGCTTCGAAGGTGGCGTTTTGAATAATATCGGTCAGTATATCTGCAGCAAGAGGAATGTTTGGCGCTAATATTTTGGCAAAATAAGCGGTACTTTCTCGGCCCGTATAAGCATTTAAATGCCCACCGACCGCTTCTATTTCAAAAGCAATATCCTGCGCACTTCGCCTCTCTGTGCCCTTAAAAGCCATATGTTCGAGCAAATGCGCAACACCATTACTACCATCAGCCTCATGCCGTGTGCCAGAACCGACCCAAATGCCAAGGGATGCACTTTCTACACTCGCCATCTCATGGGTCACTACACGCAGACCATTATCCAATAGTGTCATTCGGACGGTCATGATTTGTTTACCCGTGAGCGAATAAATTCTTGCAAAAGATCAAGCTGGTTAGATAGCAGAGTGAACCGTTCTTCTCGCTCCAGCAGGTCACTTAAATGCACTGGTAGTGCCGGCATGATACCCGTTGCGTTTTTCACCGCATCGGGAAACTTCGCAGGATGCGCGGTTGCAAGCGAAACCATTTCCAGGCTGGGGTTACGTCGTTTCACCTGCGCAGCCTCTATAGCGACCGCAGTATGTGGGTCAATCAGCATTCCACATTCACGATAGACACGATCAATAACCTCAGTTGTAATTACATCATCAATACGGCAAGCATCAAATCGTTCCCGTGATTTTTCCCAAACGGTTTCAGCAATAGTGAGTTTACCAGAATCGCGAAACTTGGTCATAGCGTGAGAAACTTTAGCCCCATCCCTATCTAAAAGGTCGAATAGCAACCGCTCAAAGTTACTTGAGACCTGGATATCCATACTGGGTGATAAGGTGGGAACTACCATCTCCATTTCCATGGCATTCTTTTCGAAAAAGCGGAATAAGATATCGTTCCGGTTCGAGGCCACGACGAATTGCTCCACAGACAGGCCCATCAAATGGGCTGCATATCCGGCATATATATTGCCGAAATTTCCTGTTGGCACTGTGAAGCCGATACTTTTCTCCGGTGCGCCCAACATTAATCCAGCGCGGAAGTAATAAACGATCTGCGCCATAATACGCGCCCAATTGATCGAATTCACTGCCGATAGATTCACCTCATCACGGAATGGAAGGTCATTGAAACAAGCCTTCACCAAATCCTGACAATCATCGAACGTCCCCTCGATGGCAACGTTATGGACATTTGTGGAAGTTACGGTAGTCATTTGCCGCTGTTGGACTTCAGAAACACGGCCAAACGGATACAGCATGAAGATATCTATTGCCTCACGGTCCTTGCAGGCTTCAATAGCCGCGGACCCAGTATCTCCTGACGTAGCCCCCACAATAGTGACCCGCTCGCCGCGCTTCTGGAGGACGTGATCAAACAGCCTACCCAGCAATTGTAACGCTACATCCTTAAAAGCTAGGGTGGGTCCATGAAAGAGTTCCATCAGCCATTGGCCGTCACCCATATCAACCATGGGCACAACGTCTTCGGATTCAAAAGATGCATAGGCTTCAGCGACCATTTCCGCGAAGTCCTCTTCCGGAATCGTACCACCAAGAAACGGCGTCATAATGCGGCAGGCCAAATCCGAATAAGAAAAGGCGCGCATCGCTTCCAAATCAGCAACGGAAAATTGCGGCCAGCTCTCGGGTACATAGAGGCCTCCATCACGAGCGAGCCCTGTAAGCAGAACATCATCGAATGCGAGAGCCGGTGCCTCACCTCTGGTGCTGATATAGTGCAAAATGCGCCCTCCCCGAATTAAGAAGGCGATACCCTAATCGCGACGCGCTTCCGGAGCAAGTAGACCTTACATAAACGCAAGGCCAGCGATATACAGACCAAGTACTAGCAAAGAAACAAAGAAAACCTTCCGGAAGGCCTGTTCCGACAAGCGGCGGCGGACCATTTGCCCGAGAACCAAGCCACCAACAGCAGGTATAAGAGCCCCGGCCGATATAATGCCTTGATCAAGCGGCAGCAAGCTTTGCCACCCTAATGCCATGCCCAAAGCGAACGTGGCCACGGAAAACCACGTGCCCATGACCTGAATGAGATACTCACGCGGCAGCTGAAGCGATTGAAAATACAATACCGAGGGCACGACGAACGACCCTGTTAATCCAGTGAGTGCACCGGTAAGACCACCGACCAAAGGCGACAACCAGCGCTCTTGCGCTTTTGGGTTTGGAATTTTCATCGGCGACAGGCCGAAAGCCGCGTAAATGATAATAGACGCACCCAAAATAGCTGTTAGCAGCGTGGCATCTGCCTTAGCGATTAAGCCCGCAGTCGCCCATGTTCCTAAAAACCCTACCAACAATAAGGGCCAAAACCGACTTATTACATTGCGAAAATGGGGACCGTCTAGTGCCTGCCAGACATTAGTCATGAAGGAGGGAATCAGCATTAACACCACGGCTTCCCTAAGGCCAAAGAACACCGTTAATAATGCCAGCGAGACCGTTGGCAAACCCAAACCGACCACACCTTTCGTAAACCCTGCCAACAGAAATGTGAGAGCGATAATAACGATAGCGCTAATTTCCCACATCAGCACAGATACCTTTTTTGCAGATGCGCCTTAAAAGATGTTGGGTCGAGCGGTCGACCAGTCGCGTGCTCCAACAATTCATCTGCTGTATACAGACAGCCCAAACTATGTATGTTCTTCAGCAACCAATCCATCAACGGTTTAAAATTACCATCCGCGATTGACGGCAAAATATCAGAATTGGCCGTTTGGGCGGTTTCGAAAATTTGTGCTGCTGCTATGGCGCCCAATGTATAGGAAGGGAAATATCCCCAAGCTCCATCATACCAATGGATATCTTGCAAGCAACCACACCGATCTTCAGACGGTGTGATGCCCAGCAACTCTTGCATAGTATCATTCCAAGCACCCGGCAAATCCCTTAGCACTAAATCGCCGCATAACATGGCCTGTTCCAACCTCGTTCGCAAAATGATATGCGCCGGGTATGTTATTTCGTCTGCATCAACACGGATAAAGCCTGGGTTCACATGAATTGCTCGGCGATACAAATTCTTTGACTCCCATGCTGGGCCTTCACCGGAAAAACTAGCCTTCAACATTGGCGCAGCCCAGCCAATGAATTCTTGCGACCGGCATACCTGCATTTCAACCAATAGAGACTGACTCTCATGGATAACCATGCCTCGAGAGTGGCCCACCGGTTGCCCCCGCCACGCAGCCGGGCGCCCTCGCTCATACATCGCATGCCCAGTCTCATGCAGCACCGCCATCATAGCGTCGGCAAAATCATCTTCGTCATAGCGCGTAGTAATACGACTATCTTCTGGTATACCGCCGGAGAATGGGTGCAAACTTTCATCAAGACGGGCCGATTGGAAATCCAACCCCACTGTTTCGGCTAACTGACGCATCAACTTCCGCTGCCTATCGACCGGGAATGGCCCCATCGGCGCAAGGACCGGATGTTCCCTTTCCTGACGTTCCAACACACGGTCTAAGAATGAGGGCAGAAAGTCGGCATAATCGTTCAAAATTAGCGTGATGTCATCGATGCGCATACCTGGTGCGTATTTTTCTAATAGCGCATCATAAAGACTCAACTTTAGGAAAGATGCCTTAACCTCGCCTATTTCCCGCGTTAGTCTTAACACCTCTTCAAGGGTCGGCAACACAGATGCAAAATCATTGTTTGCTCGCGCCTCGCGCCAAACCGCTTCACATGCCGTGCAAGCTTTACTATGCGCCACAACTAAATCTGCGGGCACAGCGTTAGCATCCGCCCAAATACGGCGCATTTCCCGGACATTCGCCTGCTGCCAGGAGTCCAGCGCTGTCGGATCAACTTCGCCTAAAAGACACTCTATTTCAGGATCGGTAATAATTTCGTGGCCGATCACCTTGAGTTCGGCGAGTTGCGCGCCACGCGCCGAAGCCCCCTTCGACGGCATGAAAACTGATTGATCCCAATGGAGAATTCCCTCGGCTTGCTTCAAAATATCAAGGCGCCGGAAGCGCCGCTCTAACGACTCATAAGCGTCACTCACGTCGATCACTATTTACTCCGGCCTTCTATGGTACAATACGTATATAGCCAAAAGAGCAATTGTCAGCGCGTACCAAGTGATAGCGTATTGTAGATGATCGTTTCGAATTTTCAGCGTCCATTGGCGCCCGATAGGAAACCCGCCCGGTACGGCTTTATTCCCATCCACCAAGTAGTACCGAGGCTCAACAGAAAGCTTAGCAAGCCGTGCCATGCTAAGTGGGTCGATGAAAAACCAAAAATTTTTCTTCGGTTCATTTTTGGGTGTAAATAGTCCCGGACCTTTCACGAGCCGGACAATTCCCTCCACCTTAACGAGCCCCTTGATTTGGCCGCTTGCTCTTTGAGATGACAATTTCTTATCAAACGGCACCCAGCCGCGGTTTACCAAAAGAGCAGCATCACCATCAGCGCGAATCAATGGCGTAATAATGTGAACACCGGGGTTGCCGTTCAACGACCGATTGACCAGATGAAATTCATTAGCATGATCGAACCGACCCACTGTCGAAACACGTTTATATTCGAGCGCATCTAGGTCTCCTGGATCAACAGGCAACTCGGTTGCCGCGGCACTGGATCGAGACTGTAACTTATCTATCAGCGCGTCTTTCCAATACAACCGCTGTACCTGCCAAGAGCCCAGCGCCAACAGCGCAATCAAAGCGGGTATGGTAAATAGGGTTGGCACTAATTTAGGACGGAAGGCCATTAGTTAATCCTCTTCACTAAACGTATCAAGGCAGCTATCGTCAGCATTGAGATGATATAGCAGCGCAATCAAAATGGACTTAAAGGGACGCAGCAACATATCCGATCCATCGAGAATAAACGGTATCAGCAAGACCATACGCACTCACAACGGCAGAAGAAAAACCAAACCAATCCACAAAGCCAATCCAGCGGCGATCGGCGCGATGATAAACATAACGAACACCGCCAACCTGTCCCCGCTTGCCCCGGCTTTCAAAGCTAGATGGACAATATTTATAAATATCAGACACGACTAAAGAACGGTTATAACGCTTGCCGATACGGCATCTAGGGTATCGGCAACACAATCCTACAGAAAACGGGATACAGAAAGTCGGCCGGTCAAACCCGAGACGATCAGCCACCCCACCAATAAACACAGCAGAACAGGAATAGCCAGACCACGTCAACGAAGTGCCAGTACCAGGCTGCCGCTTCGAGGCCGAAATGATGATCGGGCTTGAATTGACCTCCACGCGCACGAAAATAACACACCGTTAAGAAAATTGTACCTACGATTACATGGAAGCCGTGGAAGCCTGTCGCCAAGTAAAAAGTTGAACCGTAAATTCCGCTACCTATCGTAAAGCTTGCATGAACATATTCGTAAGCCTGCAAAGCAGTAAAAGCGATACCGAGAACGATAGTGTAGCCCAAGCCTCTTACCAAATCTTTTTGATTATTCTCACGCAACGCGTGATGAGCCCAGGTCACAGTGCAGCCAGACAACAGTAAAATCAGCGTATTCATGAACGGTATATCGAAGGCATCGAAAGTCTCAATACCTTTCGGTGGCCATACGCCGCCCGTCGCCGCTGTACGCGCTACTTGCTGAGCTTCACCCGCATAAAGACTGGCATCGAAAAAAGCCCAGAAAAATGCTGCGAAGAACATAATTTCCGAGGCTATAAACAACATCATTCCGTAACGTAGGCCTAGCTGCACAACAGGCGTGTGATGCCCTTCAACATTTGATTCGCGAATCACATCGCGCCACCAAACCCACATAGTCGCCATGACCATTAGCAAGCCGGGCATAAATATCCAAAACCCAAAGCTAGTAATTGTTTTTTCAAGACCATCGCCAAAAGTGCTTGGGTGCATGTATAGAATAAGCCCGAAAAACAATATAAACGCAGCAGCAGCGCCAGCAGCTGGCCAAGGGCTTGGATCCACTAAATGATAATCGTGGGGTTGTTCGTGGTGTGCATCGGCACTCATGGCTGACCTCTCCTTTTTCGGTCTTATTACCATCGCCCCAAGGGGCAATTCATTAAATTAATTTACAGTCTTAACGGTATTCTCCACAGCGCTCAAAGAGCCAGCAGTTTCGAAAAAAGTATAAGACAAGGTTATAGTATCTACATCATCTAAATTCCGATCCATCATAATCTCAGGGTCAACAAAAAATGTGACCGGCATATCAACCTTTTCACCGGATTTTAGTTGTTGCTCCTTGAAGCAGAAGCAATCAATTTTACTAAAATAGATGCCGGCTTTAAGAGGAGTGACATTGAAGGTTGCCGTTCCTACCAAGGTTTGTTCAGATTGATTCTCAGCGCGATAAAAAGCAATGCCCGTCTTGCCCACCCGCAAACTCATTTCTCGTTGTACCGGCTGAAACTTCCACGGCATTGAGTTGCTCAAGCTAGCATCAAAGCGAATTTTTATAATACGATCTGCAGTCTTCGCGCTTGGAGCACTCGCTACTTGTGTTGTGCCGCCAAAGCCGGTAACTCGGCAAAACAAATCGTACAGCGGAACTGCCGCATAAGACATACCAATCATACCGGCCACGATAACGGTAAGCGCTAAAAGGATCCGTCTGTTTTTTACTCTCAAACTATCCGGCATCCGTCACATCCCGCCCATACGTGCGATGGCAACCAGATAGAACAGAACCGCGAGCCCCACCAAAACACCCGCAAGTGCCAAGTTCTTTGATCGCTGGCGGCGCTTCATTTCAGCAAGCCTATTAAAACCGGCCTTACCTTTTACGTTATCGGGTTCTTCAGTCATCGTTAAATCCAATAGCCATGCCTCAAATGCCGCCACCGACAGTACGGTCAGCAATCATCAGCGCAAACAGAATAAATAAGTAGAATATTGAAAAGCCGAACATGCGTTTAGGTGCGCGGTCGCCTTTATCATACCAGACGGCCAGAGCCGCCATACAAAACAGCACCCCCATGACAGCGGCCACGCCCCCATACAACCACCCGGCAATCCCCATAAATGTCGGTGCCAACGCAAGAGGCAGCAGCAAAAGGGTGTAAAATAACATTTGACGTTTGGTTTCGCGTTGACCGGCGACTACTGGTAACATCGGCACACCTGCTTTTTCATAGTCATCTGAGCGATAGAGGGCCAACGCCCAGAAATGCGGTGGTGTCCAAAAGAAAATCATCGCAAACAAGACAAGCGACTCAAAACCCACACTTCCTGTTACTGCGGCCCAACCAATCATCGGTGGAAACGCGCCGGAGGCGCCACCAATCACAATATTCTGTGGTGTGCGCCTCTTCAGCCAAACAGTGTAAACGAAAACATAAAAAAGTATTGCCAGCGCCAAAAGGGACGCGGCCACAATATTTACGGCCAGACCCATCACAGTGACTGAGCCAATTGCCAGGACAATCCCAAACCCCAAAGCATCGCCCGGAATCATGCGACCCATCGGGATAGGACGCTTTTGGGTCCGTTCCATCACCGCATCAATATCGCGATCATACCACATATTAATAGCACCGGACGCGCCTGCACCTACAGCAATGCAAAGTACTGCGACAACCGCCAATATTGGATGGAGCGTGCCTGGCGCCACTAACAGACCAGCAAGACCAGAAAAAACGACAAGCGACATAACGCGCGGCTTCAAAAGCTGAATATAATCCGCAGGTTCAGCGCTAATTATTTCAGCGCTACCCGTCGAATTTATATGGTAGGCAGTGTCAGCCACGTATGCCCCCAAACCCTGCCGTTATTTAATTTGCGGTAGTTCGTGATAGCTATGGAAGTCAGGCGGCGACGGCAACGTCCATTCGAGTGTGGTTGCCCCTTCGCCCCAATAATTTTCACCCACTTTTCGGCCCCACTTCACCGTATAGATCAACATACAAATGAAGAATAAAGTCGAGGCAAATGACATATAGGCCCCGTAAGAAGATACCGCGTTCCAGCCCGCTAAAGCGTCGGGATAGTCAATATAACGTCGTGGCATACCCGCGAGCCCCAAGAAATGTTGAGGGAAGAAAGTGATATTAACGCCGATAAAGGTCGTCCAGAAATGGAATTTACCGGCCCATTCCGGATACTGACGCCCACACATCTTGCCGAGCCAATAATAGAGACCGCAGAAAATGGTGAAGACCGCCCCAAGCGATAACACATAATGAAAATGCGCGACTACGTAATAAGTATCGTGCAGGACCAAATCCACGCCAGCGTTCGCGAGAACCACCCCAGTCACACCACCAACTGTAAACAAAAAAATGAAGCCAACAGCAAAAAGCATGGGCGTATCAAAGCGAATAGACCCACCCCACATAGTGGCTATCCAACTAAATATTTTAATGCCCGTCGGCACCGCAATGACCATGGTCGCTGCGACGAAATAAGCTCGGGTATCTACATCCATACCCACTGTATACATGTGATGCGCCCAAACGATGAACCCGATGAATCCTATTGCTACCATTGCGTAAGCCATGCCGAGGTACCCGAATACTGGCTTTTTTGAAAAAGTAGCCACCACATGACTGACGATACCGAAACCGGGTAAAATCATGATATACACCTCCGGATGCCCGAAGAACCAGAAGAGGTGCTGAAATAAAATTGGGTCGCCGCCGCCCTCAGGACGAAAGAAATTAGTGCCGAAATTACGGTCAGTCAGCAACATCGTGATCGCGCCAGCTAAGACTGGCAAGGCCAGCAGTAATAAGAACGCAGTGACCAACGTGGACCAAACGAAAAGCGGCATTTTGTGGAGTGTCATACCCGGAGCACGCATATTAAAAATGGTAGTGATAAAATTAATTGCACCGAGGATAGAAGATGCGCCCGCCACATGGAGCGCAAAAATCGCCATATCCACTGCCGGACCATCATGGCCGGGTGTACTCGATAAGGGTGGATAGATTGTCCAGCCAGTCCCAGCACCGCCGCCAAGCAACGCAGAGCCCAAAAGCAAAAGAAAGGCCGGCGGCAATAGCCAGAAACTGATATTGTTCATACGTGGAAACGCCATGTCAGGGGCACCAATCATCAGGGGTACAATCCAGTTACCAAACCCGCCGATCAATGCTGGCATAACCACAAAAAACACCATTATCAAACCATGAGCGGTAATGAACATATTCCAGAGATGTCCATCTGGTGAACCATCTTCATTGGTCATGAACTGAACGCCAGGGTCCTGAAGCTCCATCCTCATATATACGGAAAAGGCACCGCCGATCAGGCCAGCCAAGATAGCGAACACGAGATACATCGTGCCAATGTCTTTATGATTCGTGGAATAAACGAACCGCCGCCATCCGGTTGGATTATCATCGTGATGATCGTCTCCGTGTGCGTCGGCTGTATGTGCTTCGGCCATGGTTCTTCCCTTACCTACTAGCGATTATTGCGATGAACGCGCAAGTTCTAATGAATCCGGTGTCGCAACAACTGGTTTTGACGGACGATCAAGTCCAGCTGATTTTTTCTTTGAAGCCGCCCACTCATTGAACTTCGATGGGCTGACCGCATGCAACTCAATCGGCATATAGGCGTGTCCGGCACCGCAAAGCTCTGAGCAATAACCGTAATATACGCCCGGCTTTTTTATTTCTACCCAGGTCTCGTTCAAACGACCTGGCACCGTGTCCAATCGAACACCTAACGGCGAAACTCCCCATGCGTGCAACACGTCAGTCGCGGTCATTATTAAACGAATTTTCTTACCAACCGGCAAAACTACCGGATTATCTGTGCTTAACTGCCGCAGTATTGGCCGACCCGAATTCTTCGCCGCCTCCGCCTTTTTTGCTTCTCTCAGCTCCTCTCCCTGCAGCATTGAAGCTGTAAACTCAAAATTTCCATGATCAGGATATTGATATGTCCAGTTCCACTGATTGCCGATAATTTTCAGTGTCATATCAGCTTTTTCGACACGGTCTGCGAAGTAAAGCAATTTGAAGGACGGGATGGCTATAACAACTAAAATTAGTATTGGTATCGCGGTCCACGCCACTTCGAGAAGAGAATGATGCGTTGTTTTCGATGGCGTTGGATTTTTTGACTCTCTGAACCGATAAGCGACAAAGAGTAATAATGCCAAAACAAAAAGGGAAATCCCCGTAATTAAAATGACCAGCCAATCATGGAAGGACACGATAAAATCCATTGTCGGAGATGCTGACGGCTGTAGCCCCAACTGCCATGGCTGCGGACCTACTTTTGGACTTTCGGCAGCCAGCAACGCTGATGAAAGCAACGTTATATCTAGAGCTGCAAATACAGCTAAAATCCGTTTCACGTTTTTTCCTCCCCCCAGCATTTTAACGATAAAAATCGTTGTCGCCCATTGGATTTGGTAGCCGAAAGAAAAGCCCAGCTGCCATTAATTTTCCACAGTCTCTATATAGCATTGGGTGATAAGCCATCCTATCGCGCGTGACACTATGTCGCAAAATTTCCGGGCAAAGTGAAGTGTTTAGATAAACTCGTCATTGACTAAAAGGTACACTTATTAGATTTATTCAAAACAACTTAATTATCCGCTCAAAGGGCTCTATGATCAGTCGAAGTCTTCGTCTTATTTTTTAATGAGGGGGGAGGCATACAATTGGAAAACGGCAAGACAACTATGGATCATCTTTCCACAACAAACGACCTATTCTTCAATCGTGTAGGCCTTGATCAGGCGCGCACGGAAGCGCTCGTCCGCGAGACCCTGCACAACGCGGATGATGGTGAGCTATTTCTCGAATATTGTCAGTCCGAGAGTATTGCGTTCGACGACGGCAAGGTAAAAAGTGCCAACTTCGACACAGTACAAGGATTTGGACTGCGCGCAGTTTCCGGCGACGCAACGGGATACGCCCATTCTTCCGAAATTTCGGAAGATGCAATCAAACGGTCCGCTAATGCCGTGCAAGCGGTATCGGCGGGCAGAAGCGGCAAATGGGCCGAGGGACCAGCAGTCACCAACCAAAACCTTTACTCTGATGCAAACCCGCTTAGCGAATTTGATTTCGACGGTAAGATTAATTTACTAACGGAAATCGACGCCTATGCTCGAAGCCTAGATAACAGAGTTTCGCAGGTTATGGCTTCAATCGCTGGCGAGTGGCAGGCTGTGCAGATCATTCGACCCGATGGTGCCCGCAGCGCCGACATTCGTCCTTTGGTCAGGGTCAACATCTCTATCGTTGTCGCGGATGGAGATCGCATGGAAACCGGAAGCTATGGCACGGGGGGGCGCTCCAGTTACCAAACCTTTTTTGATCCAAGTTCGTGGAAAGCTCAAACCGATGAAGCGTATCGTCAAGCATTGGTGAATTTGGACTCCAAACCCGCCCCTGCCGGTGAAATGACCGTAGTACTGGGCCCCGGCTGGCCTGGCATCTTATTGCATGAAGCAATCGGTCATGGGCTAGAAGGTGATTTTAATCGCAAAAAAACATCGGCTTTCGCAGATTTAATGGGAGAAAGGGTGGCCAGCCCCGGCGTCACAGTGGTTGATGACGGCACAATTGCCGACCGACGCGGCTCTATCACTATTGACGACGAAGGAACCGCACCTGCGGCAACTACGCTCATCGAAGATGGCATTTTGACAGGGTACATCCAGGATCGCATGAATGCCCGGCTTATGGGCATGACAGCTACCGGAAATGGTCGGCGGCAATCCTACGCTCACGCCCCCATGCCGCGTATGACAAACACATACATGCTAGCCGGCGACAAAGACCCCGAGGAAATTCTCGCGTCCGTCGACAACGGTTTATACGCAGTTAATTTCGGTGGCGGTCAAGTGGATATCACCAGTGGAAAGTTTGTTTTCAGTTGCACCGAGGCTTATCAAATAGAGAATGGGGAAAAAGGGCCCCCGGTAAAAGGCGCGACACTCATCGGTAACGGACCGGACGCGCTTACGAAAGTATCAATGATCGGAAATGATATGGAATTAGACCCTGGCGTGGGCACCTGCGGTAAGTACGGTCAAAGTGTCCCAGTCGGCGTCGGTCAGCCAACCATGCGGCTTGATGGCCTTACAGTTGGCGGAACGGCGACCTAAAATGATACCAAATTCAGCAACAAAATACTGTTGCACAGTCGCTTTGTTACTTTTGGCAGCCTGTGAAGAACAAGAAACAAGCAGACAACAAAGCCCGAGCACTCGACCAGAACTCAAACTCGACCTCTCATCCTTTCGTTTTGTGGTCGAGCAGGGCCGAAAAACTTATTATCAAAGTCGAAATTATATAGAATCCGGTGGTATAGGCGTGACCCTGACTCGGGGCAAGGTGTGCGTTGAAAATGGCAAAAATTGCGTGGAATCTGCAGTTCGATATCGCGTTGAAGCTGGTAAAGTCCTAACGCAGCCTAATCACAAAGTCACGACTATCCTAAATAAGGATAACATTACCATCGAATATTGGGGTACCGCCGACAATGGTGAGCCGGTCCATATTAAGCGAACTGTAAAAACATCAGGCGCTAAGGTAACCGTGCAATAGAATTGCAAACATCGTCCTCAATACGCGGTCTCCTCATATACCCTACGAATATCGCCATCCCATTCTTTCTCAAAACTCTCAAGCAGGCGTTCAGCTGGCGAAATTCCGCTATCTGCAATTTCTCTAAGTGTCTCTATAAATTGTGTCTCGTCTGCACTCTTCCCACCTGGCACCGCGCGTCTCTTCAATCCATCATACGCAATTGTAACGGCCTGCTTTGCAATATCCTGAAGGATTCCGTTCCGAAAAGGCGTCTTCAGAGCCATTCTTGGCACGTTGTCACGAAGCGCCTGCATTTCGTCAACGGTCCAATCCTTTATTAGTTCCCATGCTGCATCTTGCGCAACACTATCATAAAGAAGCCCCACCCAAAGCGCAGGAAGCGCACAAAGCCGGCTCCACGGTCCACCGTCCGCGCCACGCATTTCAATGAAATGTTTGAGACGAACTTCTGGGAACGGCGTAGTCATGTGATCTTCCCAGTCGCGCAAGCTAGGATATTGGCCTTCAAAGCCTTCCAGCTTGCCACTCATAAAATCACGGAAAGAACGACCTGACACATCGAGATAATCGCCATCCCGATAAGAAAAATACATGGGCACGTCCAACACATAATCGACCCATCGCTCAAAACCGAAATCATCATCAAACACAAACGGCAACATGCCACTTCGATCTGGGTCAGTATCAGTCCATGTATGACTCCGATAGCTCAAAAAACCGTTAGGTTTGCCTTCTGTAAAAGGCGAGTTTGCGAATAATGCAGTAGCAACGGGCTGCAATGCCATAGCAATCCGCATTTTCTGCACCATATCCGATTCGGAGTCGAAATCTAGATTGACCTGTACCGTCGAGGTGCGCAACATCATATCGTGTCCGAGCCTCCCTTTTTTTGGCATGTATTCCCGCATAATCTTATAACGGCCCTTTGGCATCCAATGGATGTCATCGCGTCGCCATTGTGGTATGAAACCTATACCAATCATCCCCGCGCCAATTTCCTGACAAATTTCTTTCACTTCTGCCAGATGGGAGTGCACCTCATCGCAGGTATTGTGAATAGTTTTAACTGGTGCGCCGGAGAGCTCAAATTGACCGCCAGGCTCCAAGGTCACCGAAGAGCCGTCTGCTTTCTTGAGCGCAATAATATTGCTGCCTTCCAAAATCGAATCCCAGCCAAAGCGTTTTAGACCCTCCAAAATTTGCCGGATACCAGGATTAGTATCGTAGGCCAATGGCGTAAAATCAGACAACCGATAGGCAAACTTTTCATGCTCTGTGCCGATCCGCCAAGCGTCACGCGCCTTCACGCCCTGGAATAGATAATCGGTAAGCGTCCTTTTATCGGTCAATGGCTCACCGGGTGACGTTATTGCGTCCATTTATATTGAAGCTTTCAAATCAGGTAAAATCCGCACTTGTACCTAAGCTATTGATGAATTCTGTCAATGGGGCGATTCTCCCAATCGCCCAAAACAGACTGCCAACAACTCAACGCCGCCAGAGCGGCAGTTTCCGCCTTTAGCAATCTAGGCCCAAGCCCAACAGCAACAACAAATGGCAAATTGCGCAATAATACATGTTCTGCAGGACTAAAACCACCGACTGGGCCAACTCCAATAGTCCACTGATCCGGTGTAGAATGATCTTTAAATCCCCCAAGCACCTCGGAAATTGGGCGAACAGAGCCGGATTCAGCGGCAAATAAAAGGCGACGCCCGTTAGGCCATTGCGCCAAAATCTCATTCATCGGCTGCGGCTCTTCAATCAATGGTACGCTCATTCTTCCGCATTGCTCGGCCGCTTCAATTGCAGTGACGCGCATTCGATCCACGTTAAAGCGCTCAACATCTGTAAATTCGGTGATCATCGGCTGCAAATGCGTTACACCCAGTTCTGTTGCTTTTTGCACCATTATTTCCATAGGCCCTCGCCTCACAGGCGCGAACATCAATGCCGGCCCGACGTCGTACGGCTGCGGATAAACCATTTCCACGAGATTAACTATCACCCCAGACTTTCTGATTGATTTAAGTTTACCATGCCACTCGCCATCGCGACCATTAAACAAGGCAACCTCAGCAGCTACTTTCAAACGCAAGACATTCTTTAAATAATGGTCATGCGCATTGCCCAAATTAACATTCAGGCCTACACCCAAACTATCTTCCACAAACAAACGTGGCTGCGCTCTTGCCATAGCATTATTCGCCCATCTTGTTGGGTTTTAGAGGTTCGTAAAATCCCAACGCCAAATTCCTAGCCCTCTCGCTAACACAGTCTCCCTAACTTGGCCTATAGCACTTGACTATCTATTCAGAGATTTCGTCCAATTTCATACCCCAGTCACATCGCCAGAATTGGACTGTCAAACATTAGTCTCCGCTAAACAGCCAAGCAACCAAGATTCAATTTGCATTGCCTAAGGCGTCTCTATAAATCCTGCGGTTACCCATTGGCTGCAACAATCATTCCCATTCCGGTCAAGTAGTAATTTCTCTATTGATCTGCTGCGCACGCTATGTCGAACTGGGCTAACCCAATAAGCAGAGCAATTATCACCCAAAGATTTTCATCACCACAACTTGCCATCAATTCTCAGAAAGTGCGAGCGAGCATTCTTGAGATCGAAACGGAACCATCGCAGTATAATCGACATGAACGATTCTAGTGACATTGCCCAAGGCGATTGGATTGACCGCAAGGTACCCGAGGCACTGCAGCCTTATTTCAGGCTCGCCCGGATCGACCGTCCTATTGGTGTTTGGCTGCTAGCGATTCCCTGTTGGTGGGGCTTAGGCCTTGCGTTCACATCGATCGTCGGCGCGTCACTCCATGAAATAGCCAAATTAGCGCTGCTATTCTTAATCGGTTCCTTTCTCATGCGTGGCGCAGGCTGCACGTGGAACGATATTCTAGACCGTGACATTGATGCCAAAGTCGCGCGCACCGCAACCCGGCCACTGGCCATCGGGCGATTGAGGCTGAGACATGCCATCGTTTTCCTGGTTCTGCTTTTAACTTTATCTGCGCTCATCTTGCTGGCACTCAACGACTTTACGAAACTGCTTGCGGTCTCATCCTTGGCACTGGTTGCCCTGTACCCGCTAATGAAACGCATAACCTATTGGCCGCAGGCCTTTCTGGGGCTCACCTTCAACTGGGGCGTTCTGCTGGGGTATGCCACGATCACAGACGCTCTCGACCCGGCCGTGCTCGTTCTCTATGCCGGGGCCTTTTTCTGGACGCTGGGCTACGACACGATTTATGCCCACCAGGACAAGGAAGATGACGCAATGGTCGGCGTTAAATCGACGGCGCTGAAGTTCGGCGATAGGAGCAAAATTTGGATTGGTGTTTTTTACACCTGTACCATGATTTGTTTTGCCGTCGCAGGTGTAATGCTGCATCTCAACCTAGTTTATTTTATCGCCTTGTTGTTCCCTACCACGCTGCTTTTTACCCAGGTCCGTCAGGTGGATTTAGACAACCCACAGGACTGCCTCTACCATTTCAAATCTAACGCATGGATTGGGGTGTGGTTGCTCGGGGCCATCCTCATTGGTCGACCATTCTAAAAAAACGGATGGAAAATAAATCTGACTTCATCCGCACCAATACCGCACTCGAACCACCGCCCTTGGTGCCTGAGATAAAACTACACCTCGCTAGTGAGGATTACCCGCTCTGGCACAAGACGTCCGACCAACTGGACGATATGGGTCTGCCGCCGCCCTTTTGGGCCTTCGCCTGGGCAGGCGGACAAGCATTGGCGCGTTATATCGTCGACAACCCTGAGATTGTCCGCGGCAAAACCGTCCTCGATTTCGGCTCGGGCAGCGGCATCGCCGCCATCGCAGCGGCCAAAATGGGAGCAACAAAAGTTACCGCCAGCGACATCGACGAATACGCTATCGCCGCCTTAGAAGTGAATGCCGCAGCAAACGGCGTGGAGATCGACATCACCGATGAAGATCTAACCGGCATAGATAAGGGTTGGGAGACGGTCCTCGCCGCCGACGTCTGCTACGAACAACCCATGTCAGGTGCGATTACCAAATGGTTGCGAGCGCTCGCTAAATCCAACACCGGCGTGTTTATCGGCGACCCGAGACGCCTTTACCTGCCTAAAGAAGGGCTAGAGCAACTCGCCAGATATAGCGTCAAAACCAAGACGCATTTGGAAGATACGGATTTGTTGAACGCACAAGTATGGCGGATGGAGGGCTAAACCGTCCCCAAATCCGCTTGGATGATATTGACCGGATAGGCGAATGGCACTGCTTTTGCGCCGATAATGCCGATGATTGCGTGGCGATATACTTCGTCAGTAACGAGTCTGTTGATGAATGTGTCCGGGTCTTCAGCGGCACCCAATTTCTTGCGCAAAACCTCCAACATGTCGGCGGTTGTGGCGCTATTATAGGGGCGATTATGAGCGATAATTGCCTCCAGGCCCGTCGCCTTTTCATCGATGGTCAGGCTGCCTTGGCGACCCACATAGAGATAGGCTGAATCTAGCGCATCGCCTCGTTCCAAGGTGAGGCTTATTTGTTCAATCTCACCGAAATGATAATTCCCCTCGGTTTCATGCATGACCTGCAATTGATCATCGTCCAGCCAGGTAACCGCCAGTTTCACGTGAACGCCCGGTGCGTGTTGCAACATGGCGGGAACGGCGCCGTACTTGCTGATATGGGCGGCGTAGACCACATCGAAGTCTACTAGTCTTCCATACTGCACCACCAACGGTTCACAGCCCGTGCCGTTATATTTGCGTGCCAACTGCTCCGGTGAACGGTTGGAGCCAACCGCCAGCACCGGCCAACGGCCTTCGGTCAGTTCAGGGTCAAAAGGCTGCAAATCGCGCGGATCGTCGTCCGGGTCCCAGACGTAGGATTGCGACGGCGCCCAATAAGGGTAATCGCGCGCCCGGTTCAACAAGGCTTCTTTTTCATCAGTGGTTATCATGGCAATCCTCTTCCCCACTTCGCTACACCGAGCTTTACGCCTCTGCAAACAAAATTCGTTACCGAGAGTTATTTCGTTCCCTTGAAAATTGCTCTAATTTGCGCCCCATGTCTTATGCCTCACTGAGAGATTTCATAGCCGCCCTGGAGAATTCGGGCGACCTTAAACGGGTTTCCGCACCGGTATCGCCCAATCTGGAAATGACGGAAATTCAAACACGCTTACTAGCGGAAAAAGGACCGGCCGTTCTTTTTGAAAACCCCGTCCGCGACGATGGCACGCCTTACGACATGCCAGTGCTGGTTAATTTGTTCGGCACAGTGGAACGCGTTGCCCGCGGCATGGACCGGATGCCAAACCAATTGCGCGCAGTCGGCGAGACCCTGGCCTTCCTGCGTCAGCCGGAGCCGCCGGACGGTCTCGGAGCCGCGCTCGAAAAGTTACCGTTGCTCAAAACCGTCTTGGCAATGCGGCCCAAGACGATTAAATCCGCCCCGTGCCATGAAGTCGTACTCCAAGGTAACGACATCGATTTGGAGCAATTGCCCATCCAAACCTGTTGGCCCAACGAACCGGCACCGCTCATCACCTTTCCGCTTGTAGTCACCCGAGGGCCGGACCCGGACAGGAACAAAGCGGATGGCTTTAATCTCGGCATCTACCGCATGCAGGTGACTGGTAAAAAAACCACCTTAATGCGCTGGCTTGAACATCGCGGCGGCGCGCAACATGCGGCACGTTGGGCAGGGGTAGCATCGGAACCGATTCCTGTAGCCGCGGTGATTGGCGCCGACCCAGCGACATTGCTGGCCGCCGTTACACCGGTGCCCGACACATTGTCTGAATATCAATTTGCGGGATTATTAAAAAACAAACGTATCGAACTGGTGGATTGCAAGACGGTGCCTCTGAAAGTACCTGCCAGCGCCGAGATCGTTCTCGAAGGCCATGTGTCGCTCAGCGATACCGCGCCGGAAGGCCCCTACGGTGATCATACTGGCTACTATAACGCGCAAGAGCCGTTTCCCGTTTTAACAATCTCAGCGATCACCCGACGTAAAGAGCCGATCTATCATTCCACCTTCACCGGTCGACCTCCCGACGAGCCGAGTGTGCTCGGCGAAGCCTTAAACGAAGTTTTTATTCCGCTCTTCCAACAACAATTCCCGGAAATTACCGATTTCTGGTTGCCGCCGGAGGCCTGTTCCTATCGGCTTGCAGTCGTCGCTATCAAGAAAGCCTATCCGGGCCACGCCAAGCGGGTGATGCTGGCGGTCTGGTCTTATCTTCGTCAATTCACCTATACGAAATGGGTCGTGGTGGTGGATGAAGATATCGATACACGCAAATGGGAAGATGTGATTTGGGCAATCTCAACACGTATGGACCCGGCGCGCGACATCACCGTGATCGAGGATACCCCCATCGATTATCTCGATTTCGCCAGCCCGTTGCCTGGATTGGGATCCAAAATCGGCCTCGATGCCACCGACAAATGGCCACCGGAAACCAAGCGCGACTGGGGCCGTACTATCCGCATGAGCGATGACGTAGTTGAGAAAATCGATACTCTTTGGGATGAGCTTGGCCTTCCCGGCTCCGGGGCGTCCATATGGAAATAAATTCGGAGAATATTGAGCGAGGGCTGTGGGTCGTTCTAATAATTGTGGCTATCTGGATTATTCACCGCATCCGACGCCGCTCAAAAGAAGCGGATTCTAGTTATCGCTCCGTTAGTCGTGGCTTTGCGCAACGGCTAGCAAAAAAACGTCTCCCTCACGAAGTCAGCCTCGAAGACATGGAAGAAGATGAAGAACCCAAAAAACACATGACAGCCGAGGATTGGGCGCGCGGGAGGCGGCAAATAATTTTGTGCTTCGTCGCTTTGGTGCTAATCGTCATCTTAAGCGTCGTCAGCTGTGTGCGCGGCGGTCTTTAGCGGTCTGTAACGGAAGGATCCGATTTTATGAGTGAAAACGCACTCGATCATTTACAAACGTTGCTGAAAAAAGCGACCGGCCTGGGCGCGGACGCCGCAGATGCAGTCCATGTGCGCCACATCTCCTTGGGCCACGCCCAGCGTCTCGGCAAGATCGAAAAGCTGGAGCGGTCGGAAGGCGAAGATTTGGGCCTGCGCGTGTTAATCGGCAAACGCCAAGCCATAGTATCTTCGTCTGACCAATCACCCGAAGCGCTGAGTCAACTGGCCGAACGCGCCGTCGCCATGGCGCGTGCCGTGCCGGAAGATGAATTTTGCGGATTGGCAGACCCGGATGTCTTATCGACCAACGATGCAAGCGATCTCGAAATATTCGACCCAACAGAACCGGCCTCGGAAACACTGATCGAATGGGCGAAATCCGCCGAAGGCGCCGCTCTTGCGGTGGACGGCATCACCAATTCCGAAGGAGCCGAGGCAGACTGGACCCAGTCACATGTAGCAATCGCCGGCACTAACGGGTTCGCCGGCGCCTATAGCAGTTCGTCATTTAGTGTCAGTGCCTGTGTGTTAGCTGGTAAGGGTACTGAAATGGAGCGCGACTATGATTACTCTTCCACGGTTTTTGCCCGTGATCTACAAGACCCCGAAATAATCGGGAAAAAAGCTGGCGAGCGCACGATCGAACGATTGAATCCCAAAAAAGCGAAAAGCGCGAAGGTACCTGTGGTCTACGATCCACGCGTTTCAAATGGCATCGTGCGCCATGTTACTGGCGCCATCAACGGCGTATCCATTGCACGCGGAACCAGTTTCTTGAAAGATTGCATGGGCAAGAAAATTTTTCCCAAAAGCGTCTCCATCATCGACGATCCGCACCGACTCCGAGGATTGTCGTCCAAACCGTTCGATGCGGAAGGCCTGACCAACAACCCCATTTCGTTCATCGAAGACGGGATGCTAACGCAATGGGTTTTGGATTTACGTTCCGCTCGTCAGTTGGGCCTTACCAGCAATGGCCGCGCATCGCGTGGAACCTCCTCGCCACCAGGTCCATCCACTACCAATTTGCATATGACACCAGGCGCTCTTTCGCCCAAAGCCCTGATTGAGGAAATTGAGAGTGGACTTTATATAACCGACATGATGGGGTTCGGCGTTAACGGCGTCACCGGCGATTATAGCCGAGGCGCATCCGGGTTTTGGATCGAGGGAGGTGAACTTGCCTATCCAGTCAGCGAAATGACAGTAGCCGGAAACCTCAAGGATATGTTCCTAAACCTCACGCCCGCAAATGATCTGGAATTCCGCTACGCCACGAACGCGCCGACGCTCCGCATTGACGGCATGACGGTTGCCGGCAGCTAAGCTTTGCCAGATTCCGGTCCGAACACAAAGGGTTCGAAGTCTAAGTTCAATGAAGTCTTCCGAGACCAATTGACCGAACTGATCCGCTGG